>ENA-OPBL01000062-OPBL01000062.1-human-gut-metagenome-genome-assembly--contig:-NODE-62-length-92342-cov-10.475744_pt1 | contig 92342 bp, 91 predicted proteins | sample MGYA00241073_ERZ501461 | MGnify/ENA primary metagenome ERZ501461 (study PRJEB25962, sample SAMEA2042630) | human gut metagenome | biome: human gut; feature: human-associated habitat; material: faeces... | reverse complement strand
AAACGATTAAGTTTATCATACATTCTAGCTAGACCATATCTATAGCCTAATTTATTACAACCTTTATTGAAAGCATTATCGTAATCAGCATTTTTTTTAGCCATAAGATTAAGCATCTTATTTTGCTGGTCACGTAAAGCAACAACTTCAGGAGTAATAAGTTCTTTTGGAACTACTCCATTAAGAGCAGCTTTCCAATAATTTAAATCATTTTCTGTCATAATTATTATTTTATATAAATAGGATTTGTTATAAGACCTTTAGTTAAACACCATTTAAAAGCATTTCTAATAGCTTGTTCTGGAGTAATACTACTAATATATTGTATAGTATCTCCTTCTTCACTTATCCAATCAATTCCATATTGGTCTTCAAAATAATAAAGATGAGGAATATAACCACAATCTTTTTCACATACTACAAAATTATCAAATTTTTCTTTTATTGTAATACATGGAAGTTGCATAAATAATAGAAATTCATCAGCAGCTTCAAAATCAGTTTTTAGATGTATATGAAGTCTTCCTTGAGGATCTCCTACAACATCTGTTATAGGAAACATTTCTCTTTCTAATAATTCACTAGGAATTTCATGAGCCATTCCTTTATAAATACTAACTGAATAATGAGAATCTTTTGGGTCTGTTTCTTCAAGCACAACTAAAGCATTATGAGAAACAGCCGTATCAATAGCATTTTTTAATTTCATAATTGTTATTTTATTAAATTAAATATCAACTGTTCCTATAGCCTTAATAGTTTTTACATTAGATACATGAATTAAATGATTTTCCATACATTCAGCAGTAGTTTTATCTAGAGGAAAACTAAGTTGATCTTGTAGATTATAATATCTAGCAAAATCTTTAATATCATCAAACCAAAGAGTATGACAACCTATTTTAAAATACCATTCTTTATATCCTAAAGTGTTTGGTATATCAAAAGAAGCAATATTATCTGTAATTTTATCAATATAAGCACATTCTGTGACAATAAATGAACCAATTTTAAATTCATTATTTTTAAATTCAAATTTAGTTTTACCACTAAGAATGTAATTAGTATATAATTGATTAAATACTCTAATAGCAGCATCGAGAGGAACTAAAGCACCACGACTAGTTTCAACCCAATTAGGTCTACTAGGTTTAGTTCTAAGCTGAGTATTATTAAATTTACATTGTAAGACACGACGTATAGGAGTAATAGTTCTTTTCTTTTCATTGACATAATAATCAATATATGAAATATTATTAGAATTATTTCCTTTTCTCCAATAATCAATATTATTATTTGAATCAATTAAAGCAGCTTTATGATTAGCTTCAGCTTTAATATTATATTTTTCTACTCTTTCAAGAAAAGCTTTATAATCAGCTTTATCTTTAGCTTCTATTTCTGCAATACATCCATCAGACCATTTTTTGTTAAGTTCTTTCCAACTAATTCCTTTACAATAACAGAACTTTGTATAGAACTTACATTTCTTAATATGAAGTTTTTGTTCATCAGTAAACAAATTATCATTAAGAATATCTTTTATAGAAGGAAATGGAACTTTAAAATTACCAACATAAATATCTTTATTTGATAAACGTTTAACTTTAGGAACAAACCTATATTTATCACTTAAATATTTCAACAAATTAAAATATTTAGTTCTATTATAAGTTGTATAACTTGCATCAGGAATATATTTACTTATACTATTAAGTACTTTATATTCATTATAAAAAGTTTCAATATATTGTTTAATAATATATTTTATATATGTATTAATAAGTACCTTTTTATTTTTTGTTTCAGTTATATCATAAATTGGAATGGCTTCATCAGTTTTATAAATACTATAACCACTAGGAAGACCTCTTTCAATATCCCAAGCATATTCAGTATCTACTTTAATTATAGCTATCTTACGTTTACGGTCAATAATTGCCATGCAATGATTTTTAAGAGAACCATACCAACCAGCTTCGTCCCAATGTTCTTTAATATATTCAGGAGTAATTTGTTCAGCTAAACTACTTCCTCTATGAAAGAAATAACCATAACCAAAACAATAAGGATGACGATTACTTTCAAACCAGCCAGGTTCATCACGATGAATACCTTCGTGAATACCTTCATGTTGACAAAATATATGTTTAATTCTTTTCTTAGGTTCAGCACCTACTTTACTTTTAACCATAGTTTTAATATTATAAGTTAATAAACTTTAGATATATTGATAACTTAATTAGTAATTCGATTAGTATTAATAAAATAAATACTATCGGTACACCTATTATTATTAATAGTTTTATTTTTTTCATTCATAAAATATTATGTTTAATTGCGAAATAAATAAACATTAAAATTCCTATAATAATATATGGAAGAGCAAGCATTAAACAACCTGTTCCACAACCATTCATAGGGTCTTCTTCAGCAGAATTATAATTACTCATTTTTATTTAATATTTTAAATTCTTGTTTGTTCACAAATATAATCGTTTCTGATTAATTATATTGCGGACATAATAAAACCGCTCACGTAAAAGAAAAACTGCATAAATGCGAATATTTCCTACGGGGCGGTTATAGTGACAATCTATATGTATAGACGATAAACTACACTATTATTATCTTCTTGAACTTTATCTGTAACAATATAAGTAGTAGAAGTAAGATTTTTAAGTGAAGTTTTATTCCAAACTTCAGTTAGAGAAACTTTAATACCTTCTTTATAAACAGAAGTACTTCTCCAATCATGACCATCATCAGTTTCATTACTAAGAGCAAGATAATATTCATCTTTATTAATCTTAGCATTAAAACGTTTTAGAATAGTATAATAAGGATAGAATTTCATTTCTCTACTGTAAAGTTTCCTATAATAAGGCTCTATCCTAGTTTTATTTACAATAGATTCATCTATGTTATCATAAGCATTAAGATTCATAATTTAATTTAGTTATTATTTTAACCTATAGATATAACACGAGCATGAAAAGGAACATTTAATTTACCTGAACGTTCTCTATATTCTACAATAGCATATTTACCAATATATTTATCTTTATCTTTAAGAATCATTTCTTGATAAGCATGACTAGAATTTATAGCACATTCAAATTGATTATCATTAATATCATTTTGAAGAACTAGTTTACATAAATCTTTTCTAACTCCTTCAGGAATAACATCAACAATTTTAAATTTACCATCATCAACTCGTTTGTATTTAAACATAGCAGCATTACGTTTACCAAATTGATATTCAGATAAAGGATTACGAATAATAAGACCTTCAAAACCAAGAGAAATAAATTTATCTCTATATCTTGTAGCTTCATTAAAATTTGTAATTAGAACATCAGGTAAAAGTATTAATTGAGATTTATTATTAAGATGCTGTGTAATATCTTCAAAAGTATAACAAAGTTTTTTAATGTTTTCTTTTCTAAAGTTACTACGAGTTTCAGCGTTCATATTCTCAATTAAAACATCGTAACACCAATATTGAAGAAGTTTATGTTGAGGAAGAGTAGGATTCTTAACAAAACTATTTATATTATTTACAGTTTGTCCAGGAATATAAAGTTCTCCATCAAGACAAGCTCCTTCATCAAGCATAGCATCAATTAATTCATCATATAGATTTGGAAGAATAATATCATCCATCCAACTAAGTTGATTCCAAAGAGTTCCTTCTCTAGAATGATATACAAGTTTAATAGGTTTAAACATATCATTAGTTTTTTGAGCACTAATTATACATCTAACACCATTAATCTTATATTGTCCTAAGAAAGGAGTTTTAAGAAAAGGTTTATTATCTTTGAGAACTTTAGCAAGCATTGGAAGTATAAATCCATCGCTAGTAGTATTGTTTTTAGGAAGATAAGTATTAAGATAATTAATTAAACCTATAGTATCAAGTATCTTATCAGGTCCACTATCTTTCAATTCGCAAAGTTGTTTATAACCTTCTTTACGTTTAGCTTTAATTCTAGATTCAACTTCATTAGCCTTAACTAGTTTTTTAGGAATACTTTCTTGATGACCATTACAACCAACAATACCATAATCTAAAAGAATATTACCTTTAAAACCTTCTTGTATAGACCAATATTGAGGTTCACCTTTAGCATTTCTTTTATATAAAATCATTTTATTTTCAATTTTATATTTCCAAGTATAGCTTTTCTTATATCAGCATTTAAAGACTTTTGTTGAATTTTACTATTTTCAAATCCATCAATAGTAACTTCTTTTACTTTCTTACGAGTAGTACGAGCATTCTTTACTTTTTTAGATTTATCATAAATGATAGGAGGATTATCTTTTTCATATTTAAGATTAGCTTTATGTATTTCAGCAATCTTATTATAATATAAAGAAATCTTATCTTCTTCATCATCTGACAAATATATATCAAGTATATATGCAAGTTTAGACATTTCATATTGATAAGGAGTACCTATAGTTTGCATTAATCTTAGACCATTAACTATTCTAGTACAATCTAAATAATGTAATTGAATTTCTATAGCTTTATCAATACCATATTCAGAAACAGAATTACTACAAATTCTTTTTACACTATCATCAAGAGGAATAATATATCTTTTAGAAATAGGAAAATCTCTCATATCATCTAGTTTTAAATATTAAAACTCTATCAGGTTTACCTAATACACCATAAGCATAACGACAAACTTCTGCTATATTACTACATTCACAACTTCTATATCTTTTAATAGGACTTCTACAAGTATGAGTTTTTAAATCATAATCTATAGGAATATGTACTATTTTATTAAAATGTATAAGTTCTTGTAACTGATAATAATCATCAGAGTTTATATTAAAATCTATATGACCATAACAAATAACATTACCTCTACCATTAGGAATATTAAAAGTTTTGTCATTTCTAGTTATTTTTATAGCTTCTCCTTTATCTAATTTAATTTCCTCTTTTTCTGTTATATATGTCATTACGATGTCAATACCATCACGTTCAGTACGGCAAATCAAAGTTTGATAACCTTTCATAATAGGCATCGGAATTACATAGATTTTCTTTTCTGTATCGTAGTTCGACATAACTAAGAGTTTCTTTAATAAATTTATCTATTTCATCTTTAGTGTATTTATCATGCAAATCTGCAAAGTCTTTACATTCATAATTACTAAGACCAAATTCGCCACGAGTAATAAATAAATAAGGAATATTATATGTTTCTAAAAGATATTCAGCTCCTTCTCTACCAGTTCTGTCAAAATCTAGAAAACTAAGTATCATTCCATCATTAGATAATTTCTTTTTTATCCATTCATATTCGTTAGCTTTAAGTCTATAATTCTCACTAGGAAGATTAATCACTCCTATTTTTAGAAGTTTTCCAGTCCCCCCGTAAAGAGGCTTGTTTGTTAAATGACTTCCTAAACTAAGTCTATCTTTACTACTTTTAGTAATTATAATATAATCATAATCATCTAATTCAAGATTAGGTAGACCTTCAAGAACATTACAATTAGTAATAAACTTTAAATCAATATGTCTATTCCTAAGAGGAAAATATAGTTTAATTAAATAAATACCTTGTTTATTTTGTCCAAGCATATAAGCATAACAAGGGTCTTTACTAACATATCTATATTTAGGTTCAGGATTAGAACTTCTATTGATATAATATTGGTCAACAGGAATTACAAAATGAGTATTAAGATAAGCAAGATTTACATTCCATTTATCCCATATTTTTTTATCTTCTTTATTCCATGAACGTGGAACAAGTTCAATAATAGCTTTACGATCTTTACTTTTAAATAAAGCATTTTTTATATCATCATCTGTAGAATAATCATGTTCACGATTGTCTATAACATCTGCAAATGTTCTATAAATATGTTTTAATATAAAATAAAAATCTTGTTTGTTATCAGTACTAATAGGTCTTTCATAAGCAATACTAAGAACATAAGCTACAACTCCATATACATCTTCAAAGAAACCAAAACCTCCAAAATCTCTAACTTTAAGTCTACCTTTTCTATTATAAGCAATACCCATACTACCATCAGTATCATCATCTCTAAATACAGATTTTATGAGATTATTATGTTCAATACAATTTTGAACAGTTTCTATAGGAATATTTAGATATTTGCTTACAATATCTTCTTGACTTATACGAGATTCAATAAATGCTTTAGTTAAATGAGCAGTATTTATATTACGTTTCATATTATAGTAACTTTAAAAGACCTATATACTTCTTTCATCTTTTCTAAGTAAGCATTATAAGCTTCTTCTTCTGTTTTATAACCTCGTTTAGTATAAGTTCTATCTATAACTTTAAAAGCATAACCATAACTTTTAGTATCAGTTCTATAATATATATGTTCATGCGAACATATTTTATAAGAATAAGAAGTAAGTTTATTTTGATTATTAACTGCAACAGAAACATATCTAAGATTAGTTTTTCTATTGTTAGCAGGATTTCTATCTATATGGTCAACCTGATAATTATAATCATATTCACTAAAAATAGAAAGAATATATCTAGATAATCTATATCTAGTTTTCTTTCCAAAGTTAATATAAAAATATCCATCAGAATACATACCAACTTTACCAGTTATTCTTGACACATCTTCAGTATCTATAATAGTTTTACCTTTAATGTTACCTTTCTTATCTCTAACTATTATTATAGAGTAATCTCCTTTATTTATTATTTCATTTTTATCATATATAGTTTTTTTAATTTTACCATAATGATTAAATTGATAATAATGTTTAGGACAATATCCCTTACACTGAACAGGATTATTACAACCTTCAACTTTACAAATTTCATTTTGTTTACAATAAGCAAACTTAGAAGTAAGATTATACCTTGTAGCATAATCTTTAGGTAATACAATTTTAATTTTATCATTCATAAGTATATGTTTTTAATTAATACTTAAAGTAAAGGTATTAAAAAAAGCCGTAATAGCTTTACTATTACGGCTTAAAAACATATATCATGAATATTAAAATACCTTGCAGACTGTTAACAAGCGTTAAAAGGGCATATCGTCACTAGCTCCAGCAAATGCGGCATTATCAGCACCATTTGGAATAGAAGAAGCACTAGGAATAGCAATTCCTGCTCCCATACCAGGCATCTGAGGAACACCTACAGAAGGAGCTTTATTTACTTGTTTTGGAGTAATAGATTCTTTAGCTGCATCAATACGAAGAATTGCTGGAGGATTAGTACCTTTAACAAGTTCAATAGCACCACTACCAACAAAACCTGTGAAACTCAATTCTCCACCTTTATCTACATTAACCCAATCTCCTTTACGATTACGAACCGCACGAAGAAGTTTAATCCAAACAGGAATAAAGTTACCATTTTGGTCTTTATATGTAGGTTTAGCAGTCTCTCCATCAGCAAGATTAAAGTTACCATTAAGCATTGTTGCAATATTGTCAAATACATGACGATAACCATCAACAACTTCTTGAGGGTCAATAGCTACATACTGAACTTGACCATTCTCATCTTCTGCAAAATCTTCAAATGGAAGAGTTAAAGCATCTTCTTCTTCAGCAGTCATCTCTCGACCTTTGAAATAGAATATGTCAAGAATATGCTTACCCCAATTAAGAACATTATCTACTTGCCAAGCATCTTTTCCATCAGGAATAGTATCTACATTACTTTCAATAGGGAAAAGTGTCTTAGTAACATAACGTCTTTCATTAACATTAGAATGATTACTAGCAAAAGTAAGTACAAGACGAGGAACTCTAAGACCTGTAAAAGCTTTAGAATCAGCATTTACACTCCATTCTACAGAAACAGAATCAAGATGTCCAATAAACAAAGCATTACCAGCAGCATCTTTCTCATGAAATTTAAGACGATTAACTGCATGACGACTATTGTTAATACCTCTACGATTTACTTTCTTTGCAGCACCATTTGCAACTACTGCTGCACTTTCTTTTTCATTTGCCATAACTTAATTAAGTTTTTATTGTTTAAAATTGAGTTTAAAAAAGGGAACTGAAACTAATCAGTTCCCTTATAAATAATTACTTATTAATAATTACTCAGCAGTCTGAGCATCAGCATCAGCATCTTCTTTCTTACCAATACGAGAAGGCTTCTCATCTACATAGTCACCAACAGAATAAAGAACTACGTCAACATCCTCAAAACCATTACTCATCTTAACAGATACTGGGTTCTTAACATCTACATCAAATACACGCTTAACAGCAGTCTTATCATCAAGGTCAGACTTCAACTGCTCCCAAGTAGAAGTATCAGAGAAAGTAAGCTTCAAACCTACACCAGGAGTATTACCATTAGAAGCAACCTTAGCACCAACAAAAGCTTGTGTCTCAGGAGATGCAATATCATTAATAGTAAGATGAGACTTAATCTCCTCATCAGAAGCATCAGCAGAAAGCTCAAACTTCTCAATAAGAGTCTCACGATTTTCAGCTACAATAGTATCAGCCTGACTAGCAAGAAGCTCCTCCTTCTCCTCATTTGTCATACGAACAGTAGTCATAACTGGAGCACCAGTCTTAGTCTTCTTAGCATAAGCCTTACCAATGAACCAACGAGTAATAGCATTGAGCAAAGTCTTAGCATCAACTTCATTATCAAGGTCAAGGTTATTCTCCTCAGCAAGCTTAACAACTTCCTCATCACGAGTAGCAATAGCATTCTCAGCCCAAGCAAGGTTATTTACAAACATAATATTGTCACCAGTAGACAATACAAGAGCCTTAGATACAGCAGGAGTAATAGCAAAACCACCCTTTGTAGAAAGAGCAATAAGCTGTGGAGCAACATTAGCAACTACCTTAGCACCGCTATTAACAACACTCAAAGAACCCAAACCAAATGATACATTACCTAATTTCATAATTGTTTAATTTTTAAAAAGTTAATAATATTATTAATTGTAACTTCAATATGAAGTTTATTTCAATCTTGAATAGAAGAATTAATTTCTTCAACATTTACAAAGTCATCGGTATCAAGATTAGTATTACCAATGACTTCCATAATCTCATCATCAGACATTACACCCATAAGATAATCACTAGCTATATCTCTAGCACCATACATAAAGGCTCTATGACCAATAAGTATTCTAGGATATTTCTTATAAGTATCTTTAGTAAATAGGTCAGCAGCAGCAGCTTCACTATAACTAAAATGTCCTTTAGACGTCATTTCAACAACTTTACCATTTATACTCTTAAATCTATGAAGTTCATATTCAGTAACAAAATCTATAGGTTGAGCTGGAATCCTAATAATAGGAAATTTACCTTCATTAGCAACTTTAATAGCTTGTATTTTATTTATACATTTAACACATTGAGCATTAATCTCAAATTCGTTATATTTGTTACCTTTTAAATCTGCATAATATCTAAGAGGATAAACACCTACAACATCATCGTTAGTTTTTTCTTCTGCTTCTTTAGCATTTCTACACTTAACAATATATTGTGGAAGTTGTGTTTCTAGATAAACCGTATTACCGTCAGTATATTGATACTGAGGTACATAATCTTTAGTACAATTCCAGACTATACCTGCCCTCAGTAATAGCGCTTTAACTATATGAACATCGACACCTGTCTTACCATTAATAACATGGATATGTTCTATACAAGTACTAAAAGGCAAATTTAGGTCTTTAGCTCTCAACATAATAGCTAAACCATCTTGAACACTTTTAAGACCACTTTTATCACTTGTAAGAATCTTCTTTAGAAAATACTCTGCTTTAGTAATATCTTTTTCATCAAGAAGATTAATATTAGCAAGAGCAGTGTCTAGTTCTTCACGTTTAACAACCATTGTACGATTGTCATTCTTACTTTCTTTATTCATTACTTTCAAAGAGCATTAATAAGTTTATTTCTTATTTCTGTTGCAAATATAATAACTTTATTTTAATCTACAATACAATAATCAGAATTATTATCAATTTTAACATCTATATCTTTTTTATTAACAATAACATGATTAGATGATAGTTGTTTATCATTGATTTCTTTTTCTTCTAATGTATTTTCACAATAAAGACTATATAATATAATAGGTATATTGAACTTACATTTACTTAATCTATATATATAAGATTTTATATCATCACATAGACTTGACGTAATTATTAAAACATCTACATCTATATTAAGTTCTTTATCAGGACTATTTGTTGTAGATATAATGTTTATCTTTCCAAGATTAAATAATTGTTGGATAAGTTTCTTTTGGTTCGTTACACCCATTATTTTTTGCTTACCTTTCTTAGCTCCAGTTTTATAATAAATAGGATTACCATCTTTATCTATAGCTGGAATTGATTCTAATTTGTCATGAAAACTTTTACATATTTCTTTATTATATTTAATGTTTATATTATTAGTTAATTCATCTGCAAAATCTGCAAACTTATTTATTATAAGAATCTTTTTATCTTTATAACTATCAATAATATCTATAATAGCATTAATCTTATTTGAATAATTAGCAAGAAGTCTAGCTCTTTTTCTAATCATTTCATAAGTAGAATTAGCTCTTTCTTTTATTGCTATAGGATTATAAAGATTATCTATTTGTCGATTATATTCTGTACTCATATCTAGATATTCATTCCAACCATTATCTCTAGCAAGTTTATCACAATATGCCATACTAGAAGCATTATTTGTGTTATTACCAGACATAGCAATTTTTATATTATCTAGACCTCCAAATATATTAAGTGACATTCTAATATTATCATTATAATATTGAAGAAGTTTAGCATCATTAGTATCATCTTTAATAGTGATAGGAATACGATACTCTTCTACGGGGGGGTTAGTACGAATATTATCGACATCATTTTGCTTAAACTCTTTAATAATAGGACAACAAGAATAAAAACTATCTTTAGTTCTACCATCAAGAGATTTAGTAATAATAACTAATTTATATATGCTTTTTTCTAATATTCCTAAATGAACAAAAGTAAAACTAATAGGATTGTAAATAATAGTAAGAGTAGGTCTATACAAATTAATATTATCAGCAACCCAACTATCAGTTAATACATGAATTTGTCCTTTATTAATCAACTTTAGAAAAATACTATCATAATTATTCTTTTGATTAGTAAGATATTCTTTGATATAATCTTTATCTTCAAAGTCTTTAACTAGAATAAGTACATTACAAGTTGGACTTCTATTAAATAATCTAGGAAGAAGAAGATAAATAGGTCTAACACTATCTAAAGGATGAGGTATTAGAAAACTTCCATTACCATTACGAGCATTCCATCTTTCGATAGCATCATTAAACATTTCTTCTTGTGTCATTTTTTACATTTCTTCATTATCAAATAAATTGTTATATAAACCAAAGTTCTTCTTTAAAAGAGCTTTTCCACTAAGAGTTTTATTATCCTTATTACTTTTTTGATTAGGACTAATGCTAAGTTTAATAGGATTTATAATCTTATAAGCTTCTTCATAATAATATTTATAATCTATATTACGAAAAGCAATGTCTTTATCATCAAGTTTATTAAGGATAATTACAGGTTTTCCACTAGCTAGAACACTACGTTTTTTATCATGAACATTCTCTTTCATTATAACAACTCCTTTAGTAGAAACATAAAAACGAACATGACGTTGACTATGAACATCAATTACTTTTCCATTTTCTACTTTTTGATAAACAACTTCAAATTGTTTACCTACATTTTGAGTCTTACAAAAATCAAGAATATCTTTATGATTACGAAGTGTTTCCATAACTGGAACACCATGTGCAAAATATTCAAATACAGCTTTAGCAACTACAGGCATATCATAACCTTTTTTCAAATCTTTAAGATATTGATGAGGGTCAAGACTACCTTTATATTCAATCTTATCATTACTTTGAATATTAAAATAATTATTAATATCTCTAGTAACAAAAAGTTTATATTGTTCTGAATCTGCACCTAATTTATTTTGAGCACACCAATCATCAGTTATACGTTTGAAATCTTCTTCTTTATTTTTAGGAAGCTTTACAATAATACCATCAGTATTAGCACTAACAACATGAATACCATCAAGTTCTAGAGCTTCTACTACCATCATTACCATTAGCTGTCCGTTGATTGTTACTTGCATCTGCGCAAATCTATCAAATAAAAAGAACATCTCAAAGCCAAACTTTCCATAAATTGCATTAATAACAATCTTTAAAGCTTCAGCCGCTAGTTTATTATGAACTCCTGTTATTATAAGACCATCTTCATCTTTTGTATGTTTACATTTAATACGAGTTAGACGAAAATAATCAACCATTTTAACAAATACATTATTATTTAGATGTTTAGGAGAAATATTATATGCAACCATAACACTAGGATAAAATGAATTTATATCAAAATGTATATAAGTATAATCGTCTGTACTTGTTAATACAGCAGGTCTATCTTGTGAATGTAAACCTCCAGTAGCAATAGTATAAACAGTACCATAAAAATTTATTACTTTTTCAAAAGCATCTTTATTAGTTCTATAAATAACAACTTTCTTCATATCTTCAAGAACTTTTTGAAGTTCAAGAGTTTTAAAACATATATGAGGAAATATTATCTTATTAAAACTAAGAGCAGTTCTTTGAGTACGTAGATTTTTAAAAGCATCTATTTGTAAACCACTACGTTCAGAATAAAACTTATAAAGAAGTTTATCGGCAATGGTACTTCTAGCAGCACATAAAAGATTAAGATTAAATGCAGCACCTAAAGAATATCTAAGTTTAATCTCATCAGGCTTTTGTCTAGCAATTTCACAAACTAAATATACATCATTCTTATTATAATGAAGCATAGGTTCAACATATTTAGGAAGAATATATCTATCAAAATCATTAGTAATCAAATGATTAAGTTGTTCATTAGTCATACCACGATATTCATTTCTTTTCCTATATATATCTCCTTCTTCATCATCTATAGGAGGTAATGTAAAATCTAGAAGATTATGCCATTTAAGATTAATACTAACTTGTTTAAGAGATTTACCAAACTTTATTCTTTCACCAGTATTTTTATCAACATTAACACCAGCAGAATTAAGAGCATAAATTTTAAACAAATCAACAGTCGCCCAAGGAAGTCTATATTTACGAATCAAATCAAGTTCTCTATCTTTCCATAAAGCATCTTTATCATCTTGAAGACTAAGAAGTTTATCATTAATTTCTTTAAGTTTATGACAAAGTTCTTTAGTGGTATCAAAACGATTAAAATACATCATGAAAGTTTTAAACATCATATCATCATAACCTTGATTATTATATCCAAATACATCATATCTAACAGGATTTCCATCTTCATCAAAATAAGCTTCCATACTATTAATATAAGAAACAAGTTTTAGAAGTTGAGAATCATCAGTATCACTAATATAAAATATTTTAGATTTAACAGATTCAAGTCTAGACTCTATTTCAGCAACACTTAAACATTCAGTAAGTGCCATACCTTCACAATCTTTGAACACTTTAAGATAATCTTGAACATCAACAAAAGTTGCACTAAAAAGATTTTCAAAACATTCAATATCTGTGGCAATACTACGTATCATATAATATTAATTTCATATCCATTATAATTATTATCTTTACTAGCATTATACCATTTAATTAGATGATTACAAAATTCTTTATATTTATTATCATCTATGTATTTAATAAAAGGAGAATAACTAACACAATATCCTCTAATATTACCATTATCCTTAGTAATGTATAGTTTATCAGTTTTATTACTTATATCTGTTATAGATAAAAATAGTTTAGCTGCATCACCAAGTAATAATATTTTTACAGCATGAGTATTAACAATATCTCTAATTGTATGTACAATACATCTATTAATAATATTATTATTTAGAGGACATTTATCAGTCAATTTACATCTAATAAGTGGAACTATAAAATAATCATTTAACCCCCCCGTAGAAGGACTTAATGCTTCATTTATTATTTCCACATATTTACTAAACGTCATTCCTTTATTCTTATAAGCATCATAATCAACATTAGGTACAACTATTATTTTACCATAAAGAGGATTACCAACACCTTTAAGACAATGACATTTATCATTAAATAGTCTTAGAGGACAATCTTTACATACATTCATCTACAATTTTATAACTATTTTCAAGTTTAAAATCATTATGATAACTGATAAGGCATAAATTTACTTCTCTAACACCAAAATTACCATCAAGTTTTCTTTTATTAGCTATAACATAAGCTGTACCATCAATATTAGCTTTAAATTTAATAACTTTATAAAAACTTGTTTTGGTTTGACTACCATATATTTGACTATTTATTGTAATAGACCGTTTTATAATAGTTCCTATTTTAATAGGAATAGACTTTACAAGTTCTTCATAAAACTTATCATCTTGAACTTTAAGTTTATCATAAAAATCTTTCGTAAGTTTATTTCTATCTTCAATATATTTTCTAATAGTTTCTTTATCCATAGTGTTATTTAATATTTTAATTTTGTTTATACAGAGAGTTATAATGTATGTTGATTAATTAATTATGCTTATATAATAAATTCAACATACAAAACGCAAATTGGCAAATAGGCAAATTGCCAATCAACATATATCAAACTCCATACCTAATAAATAATTTATTCTTACATCTACTACAAGCAACATAAAGTCGTTTATTAGTTTCTACAGCATTAGTATAAGCATCACCATATCTGTCATATACAATATCATTAACGTCAACCATTACTGTATCATAAGTAGAACCTTGACTTTTATGAGCACTAATACTAAAACCATAATCCAAATCTCTAGTAAATGCAATACTTCCGTCTTTATTTCCAATATTAATTAGAAGAAGACAACCATTTTTAAATTTATAATATTCTTTCCATTTAGAAGCTCTAGTACTAGAACTAGCACTTTTAGCATTATTAATTAAATTGTTACTAATTTTGCAATAATATTGTAAACTAAAATTATCAGTATGGTCAAGAATAAATAATGGACTAGTAATATGTCCACCATGTATAGCTTGAAATTTAACCATAAATCCTTTTATTTTATAAACAGGATGTACATAATTCACAATATCATAAACAATATAATCTTCACTATTTCTAATAATAGCATCATTAAAATCATCTACTAATGTAACATAAGAAGTAAACAAATCATTCTTAGTTATAGGAGATTTATCTGCATCTTTAATGATACTATTTCTTACAAACTTATTCCAATTACCAACAGCTCTATTAGTATAAGCTACTATTCTAACAAAGTCTGTATTAGTAGTTATTTGTTCATCATTAAATTGTTTATCTACTTCTTCTTCAAAATCTTTACAACCTAAAACTTTATATCCTTTAGTATAATTACTATCAAAAGCTTCTCTATGATTAGTAATATAATTAAGAAAATTATAAGTTTTATGTTCTATATCATCTCGAAGCATACTAAGAAGAGGACGAATAGGATTGTCTTCATCTTGACGAACAATTTGATTAAGTCTATAAGATTTAACTCCAGCAAAAGCTTCAGAACGAAATTCATTTATAGGTGAAAGTTGATGGTCATCCCCACACAAAAGCAGCTTACAATGATTTTCTTTTAATATTCTTTCTATAAATCGAAGAAGACCTTTATTTATCATAGAAGCTTCATCTATTATATAAAGATTATAATTTTCAACTTTAACACTACCTTTTGGGTCAAATGGAGGATTATTAATATCAAACTTTTCTATATCAAAATTAAGTCTTAAACCAAAATCTGATTGAACAGTATTAACATTATTAGTAACTCCAATTAGATTTTCACGAAGAACTCTACAAGCTTTATGACTTGGAGCAGATAAACCAATAGTGGAATAAGCATACTTACAATTCTTAATTATAGCTTTAAGAATATAAGTCTTTCCAGTCCCAGCCTGACCGATTAAAGCTCTTTTAAAATCATTTTCATTATAATCTGCATTTATAAATTCTATAAGTCCTGTATAAGCTTTCTTTTGGTCATCAGTTAGATTACCAATATTAGCTGGATTTTTACCATTAGCAAGACTTAAAGTACTATCTATATTCATTTCTTTCCATCTTTATTAGCTTTAAACCATTCAAATTCATCATCATCTAGAAGTCCTTTATATCTATAATCATATCCGTTTATAGTAACAAGATTTCTAAATTTAAATTGAAGAACATTATTGATTTTAACAATCCATCCTCTAACTATCCAATTAGGAGCAAAAGGAACATATTTATCAGGATTATAATTACCAAATACTATTTGACTTTCAGTTCTAACAAGACTTAAATATCCATATTTAGTTTTATCTCTAGTAAATATAGTTCTAAATCGTCTAATATCATAAGATTCTTCAGTAAAAGGAATATTAAGAGATTTAGCAATATCGGTAATTTCAATTATATCTGTATTTCCAAACAGACGTTCATTAAAATCATAATATTGAACAAAACAATAATATTTTCCATCTATAAGAACAACTTTACCATTAACTAACTTAGTAAGTTTCTTAGGAGGAATTTCTTTAGGCTCAACTCTTTTAGTAGGTTTAACTACTTTAAGTTTAAGTTTTACATTACTAAGATTTACTCTCATTTCTTCTTATTAGTTAGTTTATGTTCTTTACGAATCTTTTTAGCTTCTCTTGCAGAAGTATTAGCTTCATCAAATTTTAAATTAGAAGCTTTAACACCATGTTCATAAGTAGCAACATAACCACAATATTTTGTTAGAAAATCAATCTTACCCCAAGTATGAATACCTACAGCAGATTTATCACCAATAATAATGTGATTACCATTAATACGAGCAATACGTGAAACACTTCTTAAATCCTTTCTTTCGTCATGTTTTTTAGCCATTTTACAAAAAGTTTAATTGTTAATAATATTAATTACATCATCAATAAGATGAATATTAGTAGTTTGACTCGGTTTCGCACCATAAGCCGTAGTATAAGCTACACTTAGTCAAACTTAAAGTGACATTATTAAGCTCCCCCGTAGAGGAACTTAACAATGTCAACATTTTCTTCTTCTATTTTCTTACAAGCATTAAGAATAACATCAATACCTTTATGTCTAACTTTAATTATATCCATAATTACAGTAATCATATCATGTTGACTTAATCTCATAAGATGATAAATTGTTTTAAAACCTTTACGAGTATTAAGAGGAAAGTTATAAGGAATAATATAACCTCTACGATGTGGAGGATATTTATAATTAGCTTTAGAAATATAATTTCCACAACTTATAACTTCTCCTCCAAACTCAGGTTTAGCACAATGTTTTAAATCATAATTATAAGCACAAGTACTACATAACATAATATTTTATTCTTTATTATTTGTAACATCTATTTTATGGATAACTATATCTTTATTTAATGTAATTTTAAACAAACTATTACCTATTACAGACTTAATAATAGTTTCTACAGTTTTATCATCATAAAAACTTTTATTATCATAAACAATAATTACCTTAACATTTATTTCTTTAATATTCTTTATCACCCATAATTTATTCATCCACATCTTTATCTGTACCTAATAAACTTTCATTACCTTTATAAGGAATACAATATTTCCAAGCCATACTTGTAGTTACATATCTTTTATATTCATTTATATAACTAAAAAAAGCTGCTCTCCAAGCTTCATTACGATTATCTCTTACAAGCACTTTTTCAAAAGGCTTGAATTGATATTTAGTTTTTCCATCTTTAAACTCTAGTTGAGTTTTCTCAATCTTTAAAGTTTTAAGATTAAGTTTACCACCAAGCTTGTTCTCAATCATTCTAATATATGTTTGAACATCAGTATCATCTGTTTCAAGAGTGAAGTGTTCTGTCATAAAACTATCGAATCTTCTTTCATAATTATATTCGTTTCTAAAATCTTTCTCATAACAATGCTTACCTGCAAAAATTGTATATGTGTCATCAGTAAACTTATCGAAAATAAGATGTATATTCTTATCTCTACTAACCAGAACATCGCCTCTCTTCCAAGCAAATTTATTCCAATCACGCATTTTCTTTGAAGGAACTAAGATAGGTTCTCCCTCTTTAGTATAGCTTCCATCACTATAAAAACTATAATAATTAAATGTTTTATTTTTAGTATAAATACTATTAACTTCATTAACTTTAACACATTCAAGACTAAGTTCTCCAAAAGCATTAGCATAAAGCTTAGTACCACTTGGCTTATCTTTCAGTATATTTGCTATATTTAATTCTTCTTCCATAATCATATTGTTTTAATCTTTATAAATAGTATCAAGAACATTTCTAAAATTAGGATTATCTATAACAGCTTGAGCATCTTTTTCATTTTTAAAGAATATACTGCTATAATTTATTTTAAGTCTATACTCTATAGAATAACCATTTTCATTATTATTGTCGAACAAGATATAGTATTTACATTCTTCACTATTATTCCAATCAGGTTTCCAACCTTTATTGTAATAATTGGCAATATTAATAAGTTTATCTATAGCACTTAACTTAGTTACATTATTTATATTGCAAGCGACATCTGTAAGATCTTTTTCAAGATTTAAAGCATCTTCAATATCTTTATAAGTAATGTCACTCTTCTTAAATTTAATAATACCTTTAGATAAATCACTACGTTCTACATCTATTGAATATCCTTTAGGACAATCAATATGCAAATCATTTAAAGAATTATCTGTATTAAAAGTTGGAGTTATAATACTACTATTATCAGAATCTTTATTCATAGTCTCATTATTTATTTGTACATAATATACTTGAGTATGGTCTGTTCTATGACCAAAGATGCAATTACCTCTAATGTCTTTAATAGTATCACAATTAAATCCATTAAAAGCACATCTATTACACGTATAATAACAATCGTCATCTTTACAAACTTTATATTTATTGCCATTATAAGTAAATATAGTACCTATAGGTAAAGTTTTATATTTATTTGCTATAATATTATCTTATTTTATTTAATATTTTAATTTTGAATATAAAGCTCTCAAATTATATCAATGAATAATTATCCATAAAAATAATTCAAGAGCCGAGAAACTAACAGAATTTAATGAAAATCGAAATTATGGTTCTACCATATCCATCAAACCTGACTTATATTGGTCAACCCAGTAATCAGTTTCTACATAATCAACCATATCTTGATATTCATCATTATCATTATTATAAATATCAGCTAATACATCATTAGGAAGAACAATTATATCAGGAGGTGAAGGAAGAATAATATTATTATTATTATTATTCATATTATTTTATTCTTTATAAGCACCTTTACTAACTAAATGAACACTTGCACAATCAATAGTTATACTATCAGCAAAACCATTAATCATACATAAATTTCTAATAGCACAGTCTTTACAACTTGTACCACCATCAACAACATCATATAGAACATCATTGATTACTATCTTGTCTATTTTTATCTTCATACGCAATAAAATAAAAAACCTCTACTACTTTCACAAGCAATAGAGGTAAAATTGTTGATAATTTAATTGTTTAATTTAAACCATTTAGAATATTAATTTTACAACAAGAACAATAACAGCTCCAATTATAAGTCCATAACCAAAACATCTAGTATTAGACTTTACTAATTTATTAATCTTATCTTGAAGTGCAAATGCGTTATCATCATAATGTTGAATAGTATTCAAACTATCATCAAGTTTCTTAATTGTTTCTTTATAAACTTTATTAAGTTCATTAAAAGAATTATTAAGATTTACATTAGCATCTTCAAGATATTTATTATCTTCTGCAAGAGTTTTATGTTTCTTTTCAAGACCTTCAATATTTATCTTTAAACATTTAATAAGTTTATTATTCTTACGTTCAATATCATCTTTACGAAGAATAATATTTACTAATTCATCAATATTCTTTTTGCTAAGTTTAGTTTTACGAGTTTTCTCAGCTACACTCAATTCTTTTTCTTTCATAATAAGTTCTCCTTAATTATTAATTGTTATTCAAATTCTATATCACAATCATCGTCGTTATCTTCAACCATGATTTCACCAAATAAATCATAATCATCAATATCATGATTTACACAATAAGCATCTATATTAACAGAAGCTTCATCAATATAATCATTATCTATCATAACAATATAAAAATTAAATAGGTGGTGTGCATAAGCAAATTAAATACGAATTGTATTAATTGTATTAACTCTTAAACACTAAAGCGAATACTTAGTTTGACCTCCACCTATTATATTAATTAATCTATTGCAAAGATAAACAATAATATCTTTCTACGGGCAGGTTATAGCAATAATTTAATGAATAGTAACATCTTGATACTAATTAAGTACAATACGTTTACTATTTTTACCATTGATTATAACCAAAGCACAATTAGCACCAAATTGTTTAGCTAATTTATACTTCTCAACTACAGTTTTACTTGTATTTACAAGTTCTCCTTTATAAATAAAGTAATATTTAATAGTTTTATTTCCTTTACTATTAGTTGTAGGATACTCAATAACTTTAGTTATTTTAGTATTATCAACTCTAAGAGTATCAGAAACATTAGCTGCATTTACATTTAAAACAAAACATAAACACATAATAAAAGTAATAGCAGCACATCTAACTGCTTTACCTTTATAACCATACTCTTTAAACTTATCTTTAGCATATTTCTTAGCTTTAAATAAAGTTTTACAACTGATAAGCATAACACCTGTCATACCATCTTCAGCTCGATTACTACGAAAATAAAATTTACTCATAATAAGTTCTCCTTATTTTTAATTGTTATTTGTATGTTAATTAACACGATAATCAAAAGAAAGACTACTACTTTCACAAGCAATAGTCTTATGAATACACTTAAATGGGATATTTGTTTGTCGCTACAAACATTTAATTATTTGCATGATTCAATTTATATACTTTATTTCTTGCAGTATCATATTGACTTTATCAATCTTGTCAAACATTTCAGGTTCAAGTTCCCAAATAGCATCTATCATATTTTCAGTGTTCTTATAATACTCTTTATAAGTATTAATTTCTTCAACACTACGTTCATGACTTGCTTTACTTGCCATCATAAGGCAAACAAAACCATATATTGCAACACATAAAACAAACACTATATGATTTTTCACTATATCTTCACCACCAAAGATATAAATAATTGCAATAACTAATATAGCAATTATACATAAAACACCTTGTGTTAAAAATATATATTCAATCTCTTTCATAAGTCTAAAATTTATTATTAAATTCTAATGCGTCTTTAACTAAAATACCAGCAGTATCAAGACTGTCAATAGCAGCTTCAAGAGCATTTGTAACACTTTGTCTTTTCTCAACATTAAGATTAGCATTATCTAAATATTTATTTAAAAGACTAATCATAGCTTGAGCTTCATCAAGAAGCAATTTATTATATGTATTCATAATCAGTAATATTTAATTGTTATATACTAATAAAACATTTTATGTCATAAAGACATTTATAGTCTTATTCAGACAATTTATCGACATGATAAACATCATCAACATTTACAAGACATTAAGATTAATACAATCATCAAAAACACATAAATCAAAACCAATAACATACTGATAATGAATAGTATATTGATTAGTTTTGAAAACTTGTTCAGGTGAAATGTCATTTCAATGAAGATTAATATCATCATTATAAATGCTGAAAATAAAGTCAGTAAAAATATAAAGTTTGGTATAAACATGAGTATAAACATTATTAGAAGAATGAAGATTATAATAAAGAGTAGATAAAAGTGTAGTAGGAGGGATACTCTCAGCAACACTTTCATCTACATCTTTTCATGTAGCAACATTAGTAGCTCATATTACAACACGACCAATATTGTCATTCCAATCATACTAATTACTCCAAGAATAATCTCAAAGTAAGCACATTTATTATATTCTTTTTGATTAAACATATCTTTATTATTTTATTTCATTCCAACAACAGCTCTTTTATCCGTAAATTGAATACCGATTATATCATCAAGTTCAATACTGATTTGACCTTTATTGCTATCTATACAAACATAGTTAATAGCTAAGTTTAGAACATAGCAATCATTAAAGACATTTTTATCAGTTACAATAGTTAAACTACTATCATTAACAACTTGATAAGCCATCAAAATACTAATTATTAAAACTTTATTCATATCTCAAACTCCTTCTCTATTTATATGATTATAAGGATATTCATAATCATTAATATTATCATAAATATCCTCATAATCAATGTTATTACTACTATTTTCCATTTAAATACAATCGAAAACTTCATCAACACAAAGTTTCAATTCATCATCGTAAGTATTATATTCTGCTTTACGTTTATCATTAGCCCATTTAATGTCTTCTGAATCACCATTTAAAGCACTTATATAATTACGTACAATTGTTCTACCTTCATTAGAATTTAATTTTATCATAATAAGTTCTCCTTATTTATTAGTTATGTCGTTGTTATATTTAGTTGCTCAACGACTATTTGCAACATTGCCAATATCAAATGTTCAAAGACTTACCTGACAATATAGAAAGTCTTGAGGAATAATCATGATAAAACACTTATCAGACAACATAGAAGTTTTCGATTATCCCTAACTTAATAATATAGTGGATGAGGTACAACTTAATTATATAGTGTATGAGTTGAACATTTGTCATTTGCAGCATGAGTTTGAGCTGTGAAACAATTTGTTCCACATAAAGACAAATTAGTCTTTATGTGAGTAAGTTCTATTATGTTCTCAACTTTTACGGTTATTTCTCCTACATTAGAATTGTAAAGAGTAATAAACGTATTATCGTCTGTATCTATAATGCACATATTAACATGGGTAATTATTCTATTACCTTCATTATATTTAATATCTAACGTATTATGTCCAAATGATTTGGAAATAATATATTTAAATTTAGCCGTATTCATATCTTTTTCTCCTATTATTAAAGTAGTCCTAACTACATAAGTAATTAGGACTACATAAGTAATTTAGATACCAAATGGATTTGCAACAATACCACTTGCCACATTTTCAATATATGGCTTTGTCATTACCATAGTTTCCAAAACCTTTTGGAACATAGGTTTAACATGAGGAATGATAGCGACAATATTGCTAACAATGCAATCTTTGCTATAAAGTTCATTACTTTCTTCTCGCTTTGTTCCCTTTGCATGGAAAGTGCGAGATACCTCGACACTTGCACCAATTAGTGCTAAACTAACAATTTGTGGATTGATGTTTCTACCCATGGCAAGAGCATTTGCCAAACCTATAGCCTCAACTTTGTCGCCAATTTGGTTTACCAAATTACGGATATTAATACCAAAACCGCTTTTAGTAATCTCCTCGCCACTTTCAAAATCAATGCTTGTAAATGGCTCACAATCCAAAGAAATTGTCACACGTCCATCGATACCCTTTGGCAAAGTAACGGCAACAATGTTACCTTTGACGTTTGGATAATTTCTTGTTTCCTCACTCTTTACACTTTTTGTGCTCATAACTTTTTGATTTAAATTGTTTGTAATGTTATTTGCTTTGTCCTCATTTCCATTTTCATTTTCGGAATTGAAGAGAGCATAACTTAATCATATAGTGGAAGAGGAATTTGAGCTGAAAGCTCAACTTAATAATAGTGGACGAGATGAAGAAGAACTTTAGTTTTATCAAGAGTTTTAATTTCAGCAGAATAAAAATCATAATCTGTAGATTGATGACGGGGGAGTCCAATTTCAGTTATAAACAGGTGGGGGTCAAGTACATACCCTCTCCCTCACATTTATTTAATATAATTATTACTATTATTATTACTATTATTATTACTTTTACTATTATTTTCATCTTCATCTTTAATAATTTTATTTTATGCACAATTATCCCCATGTCATATTTAATATATTATTCATTATCATTAGTATTATTAGTATTATTAGTATCATTAGTATCATTAGTATTAATATTATTGTCATTATATTTATCATCATCTTCTTTAATAGATTTATAATTATTATATTGACTTTTATTAGTATTAATATTAGCTCTATTATCAACATTATTATAACAATAATCATCATTATTATCTATTATATCTTCATTTTATCTCATTATTATTATTTCATTATTATTTCATTAGTATTATCTATATAAATAGTATGTGTTTTGTCACTATAAGTATTAGAAGTTCTAGTCGAAGCTTGAAGTATTAGATGTCTATAAATCCCGCCCGTAGAAGGACTTATGAATATAATATTAGTAACTATTATTAGTTTTATTAGTTTAAACTTTATGAGCATAAAAAAGGCTAGCAGTATCGCTACTACTAGCCTCCAGGGTTTCTATAATATCCACAGAATTTGTGTGAGTAGGGTCATTATAATTATAATTATTATTTATATAATTATTTATATAATTATTATTAGTTTCTTTATGACATAATTAGTCTTTAGACTATTATCAGAAACCCTATATACTTTGCTTCCTCAAATAGTTTCAAGACTTTCTGATAATTAATAAAATTAACTATCTTTACGAATAGTCTCTGCAAGCCTTGTCCACTAAGACCAGAAACCCCGAGCACATGAGACGAATCTCCTTAATCTCAAAGAATCTTAGCAGTGTCGCCCTACACCTTATATTACTAGCACCTTCGGCTCTTGCGCCTGCAATCTAACTAGTAACTCCAGCTTCACCAAGTCTCAGAACATTTCCTTATTTAGTACTCTGTTATTACCATCAAGATAATTATCGTTATAATTAGAGCTTGAAGCCTACCTTGCGGCATGAGTTAAACCACTCGATGCAATAATACTAATTTATATTGGTATATACAAGCTTTTAAAACTATTTAATATAATTATTAAACTAAATACTAATATTAATACTAATTTTGTAGATGTATATACTAATTTAAATCATAATAATATGAATAGTAAATTTATTAAAAACATTAATGTTGCATTTGTGGATATACCTGCTTATGCCACTAGAGATTCAAAAGAAACTAATGGTTTTAAATTTGATAATGCTTTTGTTCAAGCTATAAATGCTTGTGGAGCTAAATATATAAAACTTATTAGTTCTAGTAAATATTCAGAAGATGAATATAATACTTTACTTAGTGCTGCAAAATTTGATTTTGATGTAGAAGACGTTGATATTGAAACGTTTACTGACAAACAAACTCAGAATTATGCTAGACCTGAGAATATAAAGAAAATGATAAATAGATATAAAGATAAACTTAAAATAGGAAATAAAGGTTGTATTGTTGTATCTAATGCTTCTCTTTGTTATAGAGCTGGATTTATGGCTCATTGTTTTACTTATAAAAAAGATGATTTCATAAATCATTACTTACATTTGAATTGTTAAAATTAAATAATATTATATTGAAATTTATTTGTTATCAATATAATTATCTATATTTGCAGCATGAGCACTAGTACCTACATTATTAGTATGAGGAGCATTAGTGTTTTAAAAATATTAAATAACTTAAAAGATAATAGTATTAATCTAGTTATTAATTTTAAATATTGAATTATGGTAAGTTTAAAAGTAAATTATCAAGGTAAGAATTGTATGCTTAATCTTCCTACTATGTTTAATGAAGTAAACATGGATTATCTTAAAAGTCTTGTTGCTAATGTAGAAGTCGCTCCTTATTATAGTCTTGTGGCTGTATTATTTAAAGAGCGTCCTACAGCAATTATTAGTAGTTTGAAACAAAATAAAGCAAGTAGTGTTCAAGGTGTTTCAGTTATGATTAAACAAGGTAATAATAAAGATTCAGAATTTATTAATAATATAAAAACTGGAACTTTACTTAATGTTTCAGGTAGTGATTTAGCTTTAGGTTATCATGTAGCTCCTAAATATAATAGTCTTAGTGCTACATTTTTAGCTAAACTTGCTATTAGTAACAAAAGTCTTTATAATGATTGTATGTCTATAGACAAACCTACTTATTTTGTTGAATTTAAAATTATTCCTAATACTGCTATTCATGCTGCTATTAGTAATGATAGTAAACCTGTAATAGATTATTACTTTAGAGAAGAAGTAGAAAGTAATTAAGACTAATTCATCAACCTCTCTACGGGGAGGCTATAGTGACTAATCAGTGCGGAGATGAAGCCGTTGGAACAACGGCTGAAGCTCCAAACGGTAATACTTATAAAATTAAAATTATGATTAAACCTGATGGTACAGAAATAAGAAAGTTTCCTAATGGTTATGATGTTAGAGTTGTAAGAAAACAAGATATTCTTGATTGTATAGATGAAAATATTATTGATAAAGAAATAGCTTTAGAACTTATAACTCAATGTGAAATAGATGCTTGTCAATATATTAATGAAGGTAAATGGACTGGTCTTCCTTACATAGGTTCTGTTAGATTAAATGATGGAGGAAAGATTTTAAGAGAAAATAAAGAATTACTTAATGAAGCTAAAGAAAAATTAGATGATGATAAATATATATTGTTTAAGAAGTCTTTAGTTATTGAAGGTAAAACTAAAATTAAAAAGTCTAGATATTTTAATTATATTGTTAGTATTTATGCTAATCGTAATCGAAAGGTTTATAAAGAACTTGTAGCTAATAATGGTGAAAATTTTGCTAAAGTTATATTATTTAGTCTTGCTAATATGAAAGTAGTTGGTGATAATACTTAATATTAATGATATGATTAATGATAAACTAATTATAGATAAATTAATTACCATAGATGATAATGGTATGCCTGCTGCTCCTAATATTAGACAACTATTAGATGCTGATGTTAGGAAATTATATGAAAGAGATAAAACTGCTGATAAATCTAAATACATTAAAGATTGTATTATAATTTATTATTTAGGTGACCCTAAATCTCCTGCTAAACAAGCTGGTCTTAGTGATAGAGAAGCTCTAAAAATGGCTTGTGAACAAGCTGGAGTTAAAGTTGAAGCTCCTGATATGTTAGTACTTAAAATAATAAAAAAGTATTATGAACAAAACATAACTGAAGCTGGAAGAGTTGTTGAGAATATTCTTAAAGGTCTTCATAATATTAATGTTGCTATTACTGCTATGAATGATATTCTTAATACAAAGCTATCTAAAAAAGAAGAAATAGATATTGCTAGTATGGGAGAAATTATTGCTTTAGTAGATGCTGTTAATAAAAAAGCTGGAGAACTTCCTACTATAATGAAGAAACTTGAAGAAGCTAAACAAAATCTTCTATACGAAAAAGAAACTGAAATAGCTAGAGGTGGTAATACTGTTTCTTCTAGTATGGATGCTAGTGAATATTAAACTTTGCTTATGAATAGTATTTATAATGATAATTTCCTTTATTTCCAAGAAGAAGGTCATAAATATAATGATACTTATGGAAACGAATATACTTCTGTTACTACTATAATAGGAGATTATGCACCTAAGTTTGATAAAAAATATTGGCTTCATAAAAAAGCTCAAGAACTTGGAATAAGTGAAAAAGAACTTGAGAAACGTTGGAAAGATATTACAACAGAAGCTTGTAATAGAGGAAGTAGAACTCATAATGGTCTTGAAGATGGAATTAAAGGTAATAGTATGTTTAAAAATGCTATTCAATATTTAACTAAAGTTGAAACTGGCAGATGTATTACTGTTGCTGATATTCCAAATCTTAAAGCTCATCCTTTAGATATTGAAGGATTTAAAGAAGCAACTAATAATAAATATCAGAAGATATATGATGTTTTTGATTATTATATAAATAAAGGTTATACTATATATTCAGAAATAGGTGTCTTTCTTCCTGAACTTCTAATTAGTGGAACTATTGATGTTTTGGCTATTAGACCTGATAAATTTGTAATTCTTGATTGGAAAACAAATAAAGATGGTCTTCATTTTACAAGTGGATATTATAAAAAGGATAAAACTTCTAAACCTGTTCAACTCACAAATCAATGGGTTGATAAAGATGAAAAGATGCTTCCTCCTTTTAATACACTTCCAGAATGTAATGGTAGTCATTATACAATACAACTTTCTACTTATGCTAGAATGGTTGAACTAATTTTAGGTATTCCTTGTGTTGGTTGTGGACTTTGTCATATAGGTACACCTTTTAAACTTAATAAATATGGAATGCCTTATCGTGATGAAAAAGGACTTTATGAAATAGATAAAAATGGTGAAGAAACAGTTAATTGGTATCACATACAATATATTAGAAATATGATTGATGCTATGTTTCAAGATAGACGTATTTATTTAAATAGTAAAGGACTTCTTAATAAACAAACAGAAATAAATTTTGATTAATATGAATATCGTAGAAGCAATTAAATGTATTAAAGCACAAAAGGCTGTACGTCGTGCTAATTGGAGTGGTGACAAATTTCTTTATTATGTTCCTGCTGCCGCTTATCCTGCTGTAACTAGTATAGCAAAATCTATAGCAAATGATAATGGAAAAGTTTCTTATAAGGAATATATTGCTATACATTGTAAAGATGGGGAAGTCGGATTTTATACTCCCACTCAATGTGATATACTTGCAAATGATTGGATTGTTTTACCTTAATTATTAAAAATATGGATAAACTTCTTGAAAAAATTAATAGTGCTGATTTTAGTAAAATATTAGTAAATAAAGGTTATGTTTATTTTACTAATGGTAAATATAATCTTAATATTATTGGTGTTCGTAGAGCAGGTACTAAAGTTACAAATCAATTTGATGATTATATAGTAGTTGAATATGTAGATATGTATGGTATTAAAACTAGAGATGTATTTCCAGCTACTACTGACCCTGGACTTAGTTCTATGACTAAACCTATGTCAACTAAAGGTTGTGCTATTCTAGTTCCTGGTCAATATAGAAGTTCTTGGATGATTGGTTATCATAAAGGTAAATATGAAGCTTTAGTTCAATGTAAACCTCTTAAAGTTTATAGAGATAATGATAAAGATAATGTTTATGATTTAAATCCTAAAACTATTGAAGAAGGAAATTTTGGAATTAATATTCATAAAGCTGGAGATGATTCTACTATAGTAAATGGTTGGTCTGCTGGTTGTCAAGTTTTAAAGCGTAAAGTAAATTTTGATAAACTTATGAAACTTGCTCATTATCAATTTAGTCAAGGTATGGGTGCTCGTTATACTTATACATTAATTAATGAGGAGGATTTGTAATGAAAGATTATGATGAAGTTAGAAAACAAGATGAATCTATTCGAGATGGTATAGGATATGCTTTATGTGCTTATTTTATACTTTTAGCTGTTTTCGGTATTATTGGTATTATTTATCGTATATATTTATATGTTTCACAATAATGATAATTTATAATAGCTCGTATTCTTGTTAATGGTAAAGCTCAAAGTACTTTTTCTATAAAAGAATTAGAAAAAGCTATTCATAATATTTGTTCTGAAAGTGATTTTATAAAAGAAATTCCTACTCCAATAGGTACTAAAACTATTATTGCAAATAGTGTTACTTTTATATGTCCTTCACAAATACAAGAAGATATTAATAAAGAAATAATTAATAGTCTTCATAGTTATAAACCTTTTAGTAAATGTTTAATTAATAAGGAGAATTTGTAATGGAAGGTTTTAATGAATTTTGCAAAGGTATATTTGTGATTGTTATTATAGTTATTGCTATTATATCTGCTGCAAATATTACTAAATATTATCATGAGAAAAATAACAATGTTATTGAACAAGATATTGAACTACAAAAACATAATGATAGTTTAAAAATTGAAGTTAATAATTTAGATAGTATTAAAAATGCAAAAGTTATTGAAGTTAAAACACTTGATAATGATAGTACTATTAAGCTGTTCTACAAGCTTATCAAGTAGAGGTCAAACAATAAACTCTTCTACGGGGGGGTTTACAGATGATAGTATTAAAGTTGCTATTAATGATTTACGTAAAGCAAATATTAAACTTATACAATTAGATTATGAAAAAGATATTAATAAAAATCTTAGACAAATTATTGCAAATGATAGTGTACTTGCAGAACAAGCTAGACAAAGATATTTGGTACTGGATAGGTCGTGCAAGAAAATAAAGAAACAACGTAATATTGGAGTAGGTGTTGCTATTGGCAGCATACTACTCCTTATTATTTCATTAATCAAGTAACTATGGAAGAAGAAAAACTTCATATTGAAAAATATATAGATGAATATCCTTTTCGTCAATATATACTTGAAGATAAATCTCAATATAAAAGGGCTAAAGACCTTGGATTTAATGACCCTAATGATTTATTTCTTGTAGGAGAAAGTGGAGGTTTTTTAATGGACATTGAAGTAGGAGATAAGTTTGTTAATACTCATCTCCTACATGAAATGGCTGACTTTTATAATGCTAATGGTAAATATACTTTTTATAAAGAAGATTCTATTCCTCATAGACAGCTTCGTAAACGTGAAGAATATAGAAGAAGTCATGGATATGAAGCTCCATGTTTTATGAGAAATGGAGAAGTTCGTCAATTACATATTAGTGGAGATATGTATAATTATCTAAACTATATTATAATTGAACAACTTGATGAAAAAACTATTATTCATACTAATAGAGGTTCTGTTGCTAAAAAGAAACAAGATTTTCCTAAATTTATTGATGCTCAATTTTGGACTTTTGCTATTATTGAATTTTGTGAACTTAATGGTTTACATCTATTGATAGACAAAACTAGACGTGGAGGTTTTTCTTATATTATGGCTAGTCATAGTGCTAATAAAATAAATCTTCAGCCTAATAAAGTTTGTATTCATGTTGCAGCAGATAGTAAATATCTTACTAAACGTGGAGGTCTTACTGATTTTACAATTAAAAATCTTTATTTTTATGAGAATAATACTTTCTTTAAAAGAGGTATATTAATTCGTTCTGATGAAAACTTTACTCTTGGTTTTAAACTTCCTAATGGAGATATTAGTCCTAAATCTTGGAATAGTGCTTTATTTAGTGCTTCTGCTAATAACAATCCTGATTGTGCTATTGGTAAGGATGCTATTAGTGTTAAAACTGAGGAGGTTTCTACAATGGAAAACTTCGATGATTATATGAATGTTACTGAACCTGCTATGCGTACTGGTAGTTATGTTACAGGTAATCTTTTTGCTTGGGGTACTGCTACTAGTGGTAATATGCAAGTATTTGAAAGAAACTTCTATAATCCTAAAAAGTTTCATTTTATGCCTTTTGAAAATGTTTGGGATAAAGATTCTCGTAATGAAGTTTGTGGATATTTTAAACCTTATTGTTGGGGTCTTCAAGGTCAGATTGGTGATATGTATGCAATGGATAAAGATGGAAATTCTAATATAGATATAGGTCTTAGAATTGCATATAAAGAACGTAAAGAAAAGAAAGATAGTAGTAAGTCTTTTGCTGATTATATTAATTATCTAGGTCAATATGCTAATATGCCTAGTGAATCATTTAGTTCTACTACTGAGAATATATTTACTTCTGAGAAACTTCTTCTTTGGGAAGAAACATTAAAGAATGATAATACTTATCATTTTTATACTGATGGTAAATTTGTTGAAGAAGAAAATAAAGTTATTTTTAAAACTAATGAACGTATTCGTAAAGAAGGTGGTAAACTTAATGTTGATTATTATGATTGGATAGAAGGAGTTCCTCGTAAATCTCATGAACATCCTCATGGTTGTGTTCGTAAATGGTTTAATCCTATTAGGATTCCTGGTATCGGAATACCTGTAGGACAATATTCTATAAGTTATGACCCAGTAGGTGTAGATAAAGAAAAAGATGCTATTACAAATAAACATTCTCATAATAGTATAAAAGTTTGGGAAAATCCTACACAATATAATGGATTTAAAACTAAATTAGTATGTGCTTATTATGGTCGTCCTGACAAACTTGAAGAAGCTGATTGGATATGTTATTTAATGGCTCGTTATTATAATTGTATTGGAACTACAGGTGTTGAGGTAAACAGAGGTGAAACTGTTAGAAACTTTACTAAATGGAAAGCATTAAAGTACTTAATGAAAGACCCAGTAGAACTATGGGATAATTCAGTTAAAGCTAAAGCTTCTGCTACTTATGGAATTAATATGGGTGGTGGTGCTGGTCAAGCTGGAGTTGGTACTAAAGTTCTTGAAGGTCTTCGTTTGCTTAAAGAAATGTTATATAGTGAAGTTGGTAAAAATGAGTTAGGTCAACCTATATATGTATTTCAAACAATATACGATTATCAAACTATTCTTGAACTTAAAAAATGGAATAGTAAAGGTAATTTCGATAGAGTTTCAGAAATGATTATTCGTGCTCTTCAATGGAGACTTACTGATATTCAAGCTGCTAAAGAACTCTCTCATAGAAAGAAAGCTACTGTAAATAATTATAAAGATGATATATTATCTAGAGGATGGTATTAATTAAATTAATAATGTTATGATTAATATTAGAACTGATTTTCAATTTCCACAACAAAAAGTTAGTGGAGAAGAAAAAGCCAAACCTAAATGGTATGCTAATAGTATAGATTATATTATTAGTCTTGGTCAAAGTATGAATGATAGAAGTGACGATGAAATTAAACTTCGTGTACTTCATGGTGATATACCTAAAGAGTTTTATAAGAAAACTTTAAATCCTTATAATGCTAGTCAAGAAAAATATAAACATTTTCCTGCTACACTTCGTAATTATGATATAATGTCTGATATTGTTAGACGTTATATTGGTGAATATTTTAAAGGTAATCATCAGTTTATAGTTGGAGCTAATAATCCAAATATTGTTATAAATAGAGATGCTGCTTTAAAGAAAAAAATAACAGAAGCTGCTGAACAAGCTTTTCAACAAGAATTTCAAAAAAGGTATCAACAATTAGTTCAACAAGCTCAACAACAAGGTCAAAGTCCTGATAGTGTCGACCCACAAAATGCTATGCCTGATGCTGAAGAATTTATTAATAATTTCAATAGAGATTATATAGATAAAGAAAGCAAACAAGGTCAAGATATTCTTGATTATGTTAAAGACATGACTGATGATGTTGTTATTTATCTTACTAATTTCTTTAATTATTGTTCTCTTGGAGAATGTTATAGTTATTCTGAAATTCGTAATCATAAAATATATAAAGAGTCTGTTCCTGTTCTAGAAGCCTATCCTATTCCAAATAATAATATGTTTGTAGAAGACCATGATATGTTTGCTCGTAAACTTATGATGTCTTATAATCAAATAATGGATATGTTCGATAATGATTTGACAGATAAAGATAAAACTTATCTAGAAAATTATTATTCTAATTATAGAGATTCTAGTGCTACAAGAACTTTATCATATAAAGAATTTTATGAAACTTATAATAATGTTTGTGATAAGTTCTCCAAAGATGAAAGAAACTTTTTTAAACAAAATAATCTTGCTCCTTATAATAACAATAGTAATCTTTATGAAGTTTGGCACGTAGTTTGGAAAGGATTTGCTAAAAGAGGTATTCTTACTTTTACTAATGAAATAGGTATGCAAGACCAAAGAGTTGTAGAAGAAGATTATAAATTAAATCCTGAAGCTGGAGATATTAATATTGAATGGGTTTGGGAACAACAAGTTTATGAAGGATATAGAATTGGTACTCGTTATACTGGTATTTATCCTATTAAAGCTAGACCTATAGCATATCAACGTAAAGGTAAATTGCCTTATAATGGTATTATGGAAGTAATTCCTTATATGGGTAAGTTTAGTATTATAAGTATAATAACTCCTTTCCAAGTTCTTAGAAATATTATAGCTTATCATCAAGAAATGGTTATAGCAAAGAATAAGATGATGATTCTTATGTTGCCTAAATCATTAATAGTAAATGATGCTGAAGATGTTATTTATAAAATGGCTGCTGATGGCACATTATTAGTAGATGATGAAGATGATGCAGGAGGTATTAAAATGCAACAAGTTCGTATGCTTAATGCTAATATGGGTCAATATATTACAGAGCTTACTAATTTAAAAGAACAAATTAAAATTGAAGCTCGTGAACTTGTTGATATGAACGCTCAACGTTATGGTCAAATTGCTCAATCTGCTGGTGCTTCTACTACTCAAAATGCAATTAGTCAATCATCTACAGGTTCTATTATTATATTCCAAATGTTTGATGAATTTAGACGTAAAGATTATGATAGAGATATAGATTATGCTAAATTGGCATTTATTGATGGACTTGATGTAGCTTATAATGATAAAATAAATGGTAAGCGTCATTATCTTAGTCTTGATGTTAATAGTTTTATTAATTCTGATTATTCTGTTACAGTTCGTAATACTGCTAAAGAAGTAGATAAAGTTCAACAACTTAAACAATGGGCATTTAGTGCTGCACAAAATGGAGATTTGGAAGCCGCTCTTGCAGCTATAACTGGAGATAATGTTTCTGCTATATCTGATTCTATTAAACAGTTTACTGAACTTAAACGTAAACATGAAGAAGCAATGAAACAAGTTGACCAACAAATTCAAGAACAAGCTAATCAAATGAAGCTAGCTGAAATTCAAGCTAAAGGTGAACAAGATAGACAAACTCTTGCTCTTAAAGCTCAATATGATTTACAACTTGAATATGCTAAAGGTGATATAGCTTTACTTGGAGACCAAGATCCAAATAATGATGCAGTTGCAACTGCTAATATTACAAGACTTCAAGAAGAAACTAAACGTGCTATTGAACAATCTAAAGTTCAACTTGAAAGAGAAAAAATTGCTATGGATACTTATAATGCTGCTGCTGATAGACAAGTTAAACGAGAACAAATGAAGAATGATTTAAGAATAGCTAAAGCAAATAAAAACAAATATGATAAGTAATAAAGTTAAGGTTCATCTATATGATGAGCCTTTTCTTTTATGTCATGATATGTTATTTAATATTTTAATTTTATTTCTAACGTGTTGTATATGAAAATCAATATAGTTATTCATTTATCAATAATAAATTAATTAGAAACAAAATAAAATACATCTATGGCAATATTTATACCAATTATAACTTATTGATTTATGAAGCGACAACCTATAAAGATATTAATAGAAATGAAGAAGCAGATAATGTTTGAAGTCAGTAATAGGTTTTACGTGTTCATTATATAAATGCTAATCAAAATAATAATAAATATTAAATAAGTACTTATGCTTATCATAATTAAAATAAAGCTATTACATTTGCAACAACTAACGATTGTTAGACTAATTTGATTAATTAATTAAAAGTTTTTATTATGTTTGTATTTCGTAATACTTTAGGTTTTTACCAACATAAAAGACTTCAAAGTCCTGTTGGTGATATTGATTTTACTGGAGATGGTGGTGGTGTTACACCTCCTCCTTCAAATCCTCAAAATTCTCCTGATATAAATGGAGGTAAAGGAAATGACATTAATGATAATGGAAATTCTGACAAAGATAAGGATAAAGATAATCCTGATGGTAATACAGAACCTCCTGCTAATGGTGGAGAAGGAAAAGGTGAAAAAGATAACAACCCTTCTACGGGGGAGCTTGAAGAAGGAACTAACATCGAATTAGATGGTGTGACTTATACTGTCGATAAAGATGGAAATGTTGTAGATACTGATGGCAAAATTTTTAAAGAAGCTAAGGATGTTCAAGAATGGCTTAAAACTTTTAATGTAGATAATCAAAATCCTGAAGATAAAGAATTATCTATTGCTTCTATTCAGAAAGCTATTGGTGAAGAAATCGTTGATGAAAAAGGTCAACCTGTTGAATTTACAAATGATGTAGAGGGAGTTAAATCTTATATAGATAATGTTATTGCTCTTCGTTCTAATGAACTTCAACAAGCAGCAGTTAATAAGGTATTTAATGACAATCCTATTCTTGCTCAATTCGCTAATTATTTAGCTGTTAATGGTTCTCCTAAAGGTTTTGGAGAAATGCCTGATAGAAGTGGTATCAAACTTGATGCTAATAATGAAGAACAACAAATTGCTATTATTAAAGCCGCTGCTAAAGAATTTGGAAATACTACACTTAATGATAATTATATTAAGTATTTGAAAGATGGTGGTGGACTTTATGATGAAGCTAAACTACAACTCCAAAATCTTCAAAATGCTGACAAACAACGTAATGAGGAATATGCTCGTAGAGCAGAAGCTCAACGTCAAGAAGAAGAAGAAGCTACTAATGCTTATTGGGAAAATGTTCATGAAAAACTTAATTCTCATAAAATTGGCGAATATCAACTTCCTGAATCTTTTGTTCGTGAAGTAAATGGTCAAAAAATTACTACTACTATTGACGATTTCTTCAATTATATTTATAGAGCTACAGAAGACGAAGATGGAAATTATACAACTGCTTATCAAAAAGACTTAATGTCTAGAACAGCAGATGATAATATTAATGAACAACTTATTGCTGCATGGCTGACTTTTACAGGAGGAAGTTATAAAGACCTTGTGAATATGGCTGTTAGAGAAAAAGAAGTTAAAACTCTAAGACTTAAAGCTAAAGAAAATGATGGTCGTAAAACTGTTGTAATTACTAAACCAGCAAATGCTAACAAAACAATAGATATAGATAATCTAGTGTTTTAACTTATTGTTTAACAAATAAATTTATTAATTATGTATGCGTTAAGAGAAGTACAACGTGGTAATTATGACGATAGAGGTTATTCTAATGAAGAGACTATCGCTCATCTTATGCTTAGTAAACCTTCTGAAATTAATTCTACTCTGACCTATACTTTTGGTATGGACGATGATAGATTTCCTCTTAATTTCTTGACTGAGGGTCAAGGTAAAGAAGGTGTTGTAGATATTGCTAATGTAGATTGGACTTGGAAGACTATGGGTCGTATGAAGTTTAACGATTCTGTTCTTTGGGTTGCTAGTAAAACAAATGTTGGTAAAGGTGGTGTAACTTTTGAAATTGAGTTTAAGACCCATTGGTTTATTGAGCAATATGGTTTAGTTGCTCCTGATGGTAAAACTCAAGTTCGTATTATGAAAGACCTTGGAGCTGGTTCTCATGGTGGTTATCTTTATCGTCTTCGTCTTACTACTCCAGACCCTAATGCTTTTGTTAATGAGGATAATCTTGAAACAGGAAAGTATTGGTCTATGACTGCTCCTACTATTCCACAAAGTTATTCTAAGGGTAATAGAACTAATGTTATGGGACCTGGTAAGATGACTAGTCAACTTGAGTTCCATAGATTTTCTAAGGAGATTGCTGGTAATCTTGCAAACACTGTAGTTACTTATGAGTTTAAGACTAAAGGTGGTGGTACTACTAATCTTTGGATTAATGAAGAGATGCGTCAATTCGAGCTTCAGCAACGTGTAGTTAATGAAGAGCGTCTTTGGTTTGCTGAGTATAATAAGAATGTGAATGGCGAGATTACTCTTGTAGATGAAGATAACGGTCAACCTATTCCTCATACTGCTGGTATGCAACAGATTTGTGATGAATCTAATTATGATACTTATGGTGAGGAACTTACTCTGAATAAGATTTCTCGTACTATTGGTGATGTTCTTGATAGAGATACTGATACTGGTAATATGAATGTAGTTCTTCTTTGTGGTAAGGGTTTCTTTGAGGACTTTGACATAGCCATTAAGAATGATGCTAAGGATAGTGGTTTCCTTACTCCTCTTGGTGATAAGATGATTGGTGAAGAAGGTGGTGATTTGACTTATGGTAAGTATTTCCGTAAGTATAAGACTGTAGATGGTCATATTGTTACTCTTAAAAATATGTCATTCCTTACTAAGGGTACTATGGCTGAGAATGATAAGGCTAATGGTCGTATCCATCCTCGTACAGGTCTTCCTATTAGTTCTCACCAAGCATTTATGATTGACCTTTCTTCTTATGATGGACATCAGAATGTTCGTAAGGTTCGTATGAAGGGTCAAGAACATATCTCTGGTATTGTTAAAGGACTTTCTCCAATTCCTGCTTCTTGGGGTGCTGTTCCTACAAATAGTTTTGCAACTGATGTAGATGTATCTCGTTATGAAGTTAAGGATTCTTATGGTCTTCAAGTAGATAAGGCTACTAAGTTCTTCCATTTGAAGTGTACTCTCTAATAAACTTATAAATATACAACTATGACTGATATTAAAGTTAATATACCTACTAATAGTCAACAAAATAGTAAAGAGTCTTCTAATAATGAAGCTCCTAAAACTGACGTTAAAACAGATGCTAAAACAGATAAAGCTACTGAGCTTGATGAAGAATATACAGAAGTTAAGAAAGTAATAATTGCTTCTATTGCTAGAGTTTCTGCTTATCGAGCTATTAATAGTTTAGCTATCGGTAAACCAAAAACTGTAATTGGTAGTTCAATAAATTCTACTCGTAAACTTATTGCTAATAAAGGTGAAGTAGAAGCTTATTATCCTGAACTTGTTGGTATGTCTGCTAATAATCCTGATTTTATTACTACAGTTAAACGTTATTTGAGTAATATTCAAATTGTAGTAGATGGACAAAAAGAACTTGATGCTTCTTTCGTTTATCATCATAAAAAGGATTATTTAGATATTAAGAGTAAGCTTGATGCTGTTGAAGCTAAGTATAATAGTTCAAATAAAACTGAAAAAGATGCTTCTCTTCGTAATGATGAAATTAATCGCATTGAATCTACAAAGTATAAATATGGTTATCCAATAAATTATGCTGAGTATATTGCGTATCGTCATTGCCTTCTTTATAGTGAAGTAGCTAAAGATACTAGCTTTATTGGTGGTAATCCTAATCTACGTTTTTATATTAAAGATGTTGCTAAGGAGAAAGAACGTCAGAAGAAACTTCTTATTTCTCGTAAGAAAGCTATGACCAACTTTATTGAAGTAAATGCTTCACCTGATAAGATGACTGCAATTTATGTTGCATATCTTACATACAAACATAGAAATATTGCTATTGGTCTTGCTAATGATGTTTCTGTACGTGAACAAGAACTTATTAACTTTGTAAATGAAGACCCAAATAAGTTTAATTCTTTTGTTGAAGATAAAAATATTCAAGTTAAGTGTTTTGTAGAACTTTGTATTGCTAGGGGAGAACTTGTTAGGTCAGAACTTAATCAACAGATTTCTACTCCTGATGGTCAGTTTATTGGTGAGAATATGAACGCTGCTGTAGCTTATTTCAATAATCCAAATAATGCTGCCATTAAAACACAACTTGAAAACAAGATGAAACTTATTTAAATAATATAAGTTATGGATATACAAGAAATGCACGTGATGTTCAGACAGTATGCTCAACAAATGGGTATGCAGAACGTCCGTGCAATTCTCCCTGAACAAATTGATTTGTTAATCAATAATAGTATTAATGATACTATTAATCAGATTGTAACTCAAAATATTGGTATTACTAATGATAGAGTTATAACTGATAATTCCAAGCTTAATCAAGTCAATGCTCTTAAATCTCTTTATAAAGTATGGAATGGTACTGTTACTTTTGGTGATTCTAAAACTTCTTATGTTATAAGTTATGAATTACCTTTATTAGGATTTAAAAGTACTGGAACTTATTTAAACGATAATGTTAAAGAAACTGCTATTCAATATATTTATATTGTAGATTTAAGTCTTGATTATATTGATACTAGAAATCAATTTACTACTAATATTTTTCCAATTCGTATAATTGATGATATGTATTTGGCAGATGTAGTAAATGATTTTATACTTCATCCTACACTTAGAAGTCCTGTAGCTACAATACATGATAATAATATTGAACTTTATATAGATAAAGCAGATGTTGGAGGAAGTAAATCTAATCACACTTTTAAAGGTTTAAAGCCTAATAAACTAAGATTATCTTATATAGCTAAACCTGCTGTAGTTAAATTCTTAGATGATGTTGGTGGAACAAGTGTTGATTGTGACCTTCCTGAATATCTTCATGTTGATATTGTTAAACACGCTGTAGAACTTTATAGAACTGCTGTAACTGGAAGTATAGCTGTTACTCAACAAGCTCAAGAAGCTCAACAAAGGGAGAATTTAAGAAATAATTATCGTCAAGGCGATAATGATAATAGTAATCGTTAAAATTTAAATAATTATGAAACAACTTTTTATTATACCTACAGCAAATGGTGCTTATCCTACAAGTACTACTTTACTTAAAGGTCAACTTATGTTTTATAAAAGTAATGCTCCAACTACTGTAGTATCTACAGCTCCTGCTGCTACAGATAAGGAGATTTGTTTTGCTTATAGTCGTGGTGAAAATTCATCTCTAATTACAGGTGTTATTGATTTGAATAGTCTTACTGTAGTTAAGATGAGTAAAGATGGTAAAGCTACAACTCCTGCTTATGGTAAGGGTAAATGGGTAATTGTTTGCCCTACTCCTGAAAAGGGTCTTAATTATACAATTACTCTTGCTAAGAAAGGTGTTGTATTTAATGAACGTAATCTATTTAGTGTTACAGATACTTATCGTGCTAAAGTTAAGACGGCTGCTGATTTGGCAAAAAGTCTTGCAGACCAACTTAATAAATTAGCTCCAGGTCTTATTAATATTAAAGCTACTGTTACAGATACAAACAACGTTACTATTCAAGGTCAAGATTATCAAGACTATGAAGTAGTGGCTAGTGATGATTTGTATGGTACTACTGTAACTTCAACTCCTGCTGTAGCTCCAATGTGTGATAAAGATTATGTTAAAAATCTTGCTTCTGTTTGTGCTCAGAATAGAGGATTTAATAATGTTTATGCTGATGGTGCTACTATTTATCCTGGTTATCCAATGGAAGTAGATGCAGATGATTATCTGATTTATAATTTCCATTTTGCTAATCCTCGTCGTGCATCTCGTACTCGTGATGAAGCTATATGGCAAGATATTTATGTAGCTGTTCCTAATGCAGCACCTGCAAATACAGCTAGTACTGGAACTAGTGCTAAAATTGAAACTATATTTGCTAGTAAGTTGATTAAGTAATAACTACAAACTAATGATGATTAGTCTTCCTACGGGCGGGCTAATCATCTTACTTATATAAATACTATGGATGACTTTAATCAAGTTAATCAAGTAGTTAATGATGCTATTAAAGATTCATCTTATATTACTGTTCTGATAAGTAGTGGAATTTATATAGCTTATACTCTTATAGTTAAAATAGTTGATTTGTTTAAAGCTAAAGATAGAAATAAGCCTCTTATTGAAATGGCTTCTGCTATTAAACAAGTTAGTGAAAACGTAGTTAAACTTAATGGAGTTTTAGATAAAGCTTTCCAAGATGCTGAAAGTAAAGAACAAGATAAAATAAAAAATGTTATTGTATTAGGTTTTGATAGTTTTAAAGTTAATATTAGTAATGTTTGTAATAATATTATAATTCACAATAATATTGATACTAATAAAGACCTAATAAAACAAAATGTTTTTAGATTAGTAAGTACTGAATATTATAAACTATATAATGTTTTTTCAGCTTATGAAATAAATGGAGTTAATATTTCTACCAAACTTAAAGATGAATGGATAGATGATATAACTAAAGAATGTTTAGACATAATTTATAATGGTCAAGATGCTTTGATTAGAATTAGTCAACTTACTAATCGTCTTGATATTATTGCAGATGAACATTCTGTTTTCGTAAATAATAGAGTTTTTAATCATTAATAAGATGTTCTTATGAATAATGATTTGGCTATAAAGAAATCTCAAAGTAACCTTGAGAAGATTGAAGTTAATATAGTTAAAACTATAGATGCTTTATCTTCTCAAGGTTATTTAGTTAATACAAGTAAAGTTCTTAAACTTAGTGTAATTCAAATTGTTAAACATTGCTATGAAAATATTACACTTCTTACAGATAAAGAAGCTAATAATTTAAGTGATGTAGTGATTAATATTTAATGTAATGATATGAATGATAATATAAATAACCCCCCCGTAGAAGGTATAGATGCTTCTACACTTAATGCTGTTAATTCTCCATATAATGAAGTTTATGTTGAGAATGATGAATATGATGCAGGTACTAATATAGATGTTGAAGTTGTATATCTTACTATTCCTACTAAATGGATTCCTGTTTATCGTAAATTACTTAGTCTTGTAGCTAATGGAGGTAAAGCTATTCTTGATGATTGTAATTATGGTTGTAAAGGTAATGGTAGTATTGTATTTAATTGTTGGAATATATTTCAATCTGCTTGTGCTGCCCATACTGAAGGAAAAGAAGATGAAGCAGAATTGTTTATAAATTATGTTTCTAAACAAATAGATGCTTATAATAAAGCAAATAGTATTAATATAAACGATAGTAGTTTTAAATATACTATTACTCCTGATGGTAAAGTTAAAGCTGATGGTGTTATTGAAGATAATACTGTAAGTTTAAGTCTTGATAAAGAAAATAAGGAAGCTTATGACAATTATCAAGCAAATAAAGATAATGGTAAAATTTATGTTGAACAAGATAACAATTAAGGATATGTTTAAAATTAATGATTTAGTAAATAAAGTTGGTGCTGATAAATTTATTCATTTATTGGTTTGTATAATTATTGCAGAGAATGTTGCAACTTATGATGCACAAGTATTTAATCGTAGTGCTATAATTGCTGCTATTGTTGGTATTGTTACTGCTATTGTTATAGGTATTGGTAAAGAAGTTATTGATTTCTTTAGGAATGGTTTGTTTGATGTCAATGATTTAAAATTTGATACCTATGGTGCATTCATTGGTGGTCTGTTAGCATTAATTTTATTAGCGATATAAAATATCAACCGAATAATTTTAATCGTTTGTAGAACAATTTAAAATATTAGATAACATGAAAATAAAACAACTGAAAGAAAAGACTATTAAAGGATTTATAGATTTTCTACCTAAACTAAGTATTGAAGCTATACCTGGTCTTCAAGATATAATTAATAATATTAAAAATGAAACTATTAAAGATATAGAAATTACTCAAGCTGGAGGACAAGAAGATGAAACTTTAGAAGGTATTGATATATATTTAATATATGCTGGTAGTAGATCTGGTAAGCTAATAGGTATTAGTAATGCTACTACTACTGTAGATGGTTGTATGTCTCATGAAGATAAAAAAACTCTTGATGCAGTCAAAACTACTTACCTTCCTCTTAGTGGTGGTAAAATGACTGGTACTCTTGATATAGATTTTACAAAAGGCATACGAATTATTGAACATGATTTAAGTCCTAGAAATACATACATCGATAATGGACGTATAAGAATTGAATCGCTAGATGGTAATACTAGTCGTGTTAATTCTAAAACGGAAATTGATAGTAATAGTGTTACTACTACTAATGCTACAGTTGCTGATAAAGTTAAAGCTAATGGTTTTTTGGCAAATAATAATGGAAATGGTAATACGGCTTGGACTACTAATGGAAGAAGTATTAACTTAATAAATCTTCTTAAAAATGCTGCTATATATGTTGTTGGAGGAATTGGAATGACATCAATTCCAGTAGATAATACTACAGTAATAGATAATCCCGATATTATATTATTTGAGACAAGTAGAAATTTTTTTATAGTAAAAAAAGATTCTATGTGTTATCTTCATTGGACGGCTAACATTTCTAAAAATATAGCTTCTCCTAGTAGATATGGTATAGAAACTGATAATGGGGTTTTTCCTTTTAATAAGCAAATGTATAAATTTAGTACGTATAACGATATTTTTATTGCTACTTGTTCTAATGGTACTTGTAGTATGAAAAAATTAACTTTAGAATAATAAACAATGAATGATAAAGAAAAAGAATTATGATTACGATGATGATTATGATTCTCGTAGGAGAAATCGCCGTGATGATGACGATAGAGAACGAGAAAGAACTCGTCGTAGTAGATATGATTATTAACTAACTGAAGCGTAGAAGAGTAATACTAACACTCTTCTACGTGGGGGTTGTAATACTAATAGTATGACTAGAGACTCTTTTGACCAATATGATAAACTTCCTGAAGATATGATTATATATCTTAAATATAATGGAAGACATTTTAATAGACGACTTGCAGAATTTGCTATTAGTAAAATGACAACTAGAGATTCTAATAATAATGAAGTTCCTTTAGCTGTTATTACTAAAGAACGTCTTAAAGAATTGCTTAATAACAACAATGTTCATATCGACAATGATTATATTTATGATGCTTTATTTGTAATCAACATGGGTAAAGCTGATTATTTAGGAAGTAGCATACCTGATGAAAATCATTTAGCTAAATATGTTAATGATGTAATTAACGATATTGATGGTTATGATGGACTTCCTTTTAATAGATGGTATGCAGATATGGTTCATAAAGGTATTCCTATAGATTGGTATGAATGTAGATAATAATTAAGTGCTTATTACAAATCAGTAATAAGCACTTTTTATTTGCTTAAAAATAAAGTTAAAACTGATGATATAACTCATGCTTATAATGAAGGAGTTATCTTTGTAATAATAAATATAATAATGTTATGGATATAATTAATGACACTATTCAAAATTTAACTACTAGTTTTGATTTTAGTTATTGTATAGTAGTAAATGTTCTAGCTTATATTCTTATTGGTTGTTTTATAAATATTGCTAGAGGAAATATAACTAGATTTATGAAAAGATTTCTTCTAGTTATTAGTGTGATTGCTGTTGGTATAGTTTATTATCTTATTGGAGTAGATGTTAAACTTATAGTTAATTCTGCTATTATAACTCCTGTTAGTTGGAGTTGGATAATTAAACCTATACTTGCTAAATTTGGATATGATTATAAAGATATAGATAAACGTTTAAATTAATTCTTAACTAGTTATGAAACAAATTGATATTGACCGTATGGTTGATGCTCGGAATATGTCTCCTGAGCATAAGAATATTCTTAGAAAAGCTTTAGGTTATGCTGCTGGCGAAGGTCGTAAAGAAATTCAAGAAAAACTTGATTCTCTTGATAAAGAAGTAGGTAATATTTTAAGTAATTTAGGTTCTACTCTTGGTGCTGTAACTCTTGAAATTGGAAATGATGAAGGAGTTAAATCTAGAAACCTTGCTAAACTTAAAACTGTTACTAATCATGATTCTTTCTTTACAAATATTAATTATGGTTTTGGTACTGCTTCTTGGAATAATAATACAGGTGGTGTAGCATTTATTATTACAACTGGTGGTACAGCTAAACCTTATAGTATTAATGCTGATGGTTCTGTAGCAGGTGGTATAAATGTAGATTTGACTAATCCTAATACTGAAGTATTTGTTATTCTTGGTGATAATGAAGAACTTCCTACTAATGAATCTGAAATTAAAGGTAAGATTTATTGTAAAAAGAATAATTCTAGTACTGCTGGAGATAATCAATATAATGAATATATTTATGTTAAAAGTACTAAGAAATGGGAGAAAGTTGGCGAATTTCAAGCTGAACCTGATTTAAGTGGTTATGCTAAACTTAGTGGTGCTAATTTTACTGGTAATATTAAATCTTATAATTGTTATATGCAAAATTTAATAACACAATATATACAAAAAAATGGTTTAGGATGGTATCTTAAGTCTGGAGACAATAACAGCAATTTTAATACTCTTGCTTATATATCAAATGGTTATTTAGCTGATATAGGTACAGAAGAATCATTTGTATTTACTTTAGAAGATGGTTCTACTGTAACTAAATCTATTAGAGTTATTTCTACAATTAATCAAGCTGGAGCTTAAGGAGGTATTATGGATTTTAGTAAAGTAACATCATTACAAATACCTGAAGGTAATGTAACTAAAATACAAGACAAAGAAGGTAATATTCTTTGGGCTAATATTAATAAAGTTGCTTATGGAGTTCGTTGGGATTCTGTTAATCAAGCTACTACTGCTTGTGAAAGAATTGGTAATCTTGAGCTTCATAAAACTCTTCCTATTCAAAGTAGATTTAAAGTCTGTATTCATAAAGGTAAAGAAATTCAATATTATTGTAATCCTGATGATAGTAGATTTAGAGAAGATAATACTGGATATATTATTAGAACTCGTGTTAATACTATAAAAGCTTTAGATCCTATTATTGAAGGAGATAATAATAATGTAAAGATAAGAGCAACAATTACTAATGATATATTTGCTGATTATAAATATCTTTATGGATATATAAAAATATTAAATGCTATTACAACTAATATTGTAAATGGTAAATTTGAAACTATAGAAGTTATAGGTAAAATAGTAAAAATAGATACTACTACAAAAACCGCTACTATTCAAACAGATAAAATATTTACTAGTGGTAATTGTGATGTTGAACTTGGTTGTTCTATTAATGGTTATGATGGAGAAATAGGTGTCGATACAGGTGGTAAATTCTATCAATGGTCAGTAGATAATGATGGAGACAATAATGAAGTTTGGCAAAGTCTTTATAAATGTGTTCCTTATGCTAGAGAAATAAAAAGACATATTATTGGTATAGATAGAGCTTGTGTTCTTAATGTTGCTTTTAATGACACTAAATGGGGTTGGATTGGTAGTCTAGAAGCCAATACAGCTGTAAATGTTATTAATTATCATACTAATCTTAGAGGTGGAACTAATACTACTACTTTTGATGAATATTTAGGAGTTGATTCTTTTAGATGTCAACTTGGTAAAGCTAGAACTAATATCCCTCTTGCTGCTATGAGAAGTTATTCTCAAAAAACTGATGGTGGACAAATGCTTTATAAGCAAATTTGGGAAGCTATTGTTTGGAGTTATGTTATTGAATATGCAGATTTTGATGTAAAGAAAGCATATAACTCTGAACTTACTACTGAAGGTTATCATCAAGGAGGATTAGGTAATGGAGTTATAGGAGGAACTAATTTAAGCGATTATAACAATAATGAAAAGATTGTTCCTAATGATTATACACTTGAATTAGGTAATAATACAGGTATTAAAACTAGAGCTGCTAGAGAAAATCAAATTGCTTGGAATATTCCTCATTGGAGAGGATTTAATGTTTTTTGGTATGGAGATATTTGGATTAATATAGATAATATGTTGACTAAATATGATACTACTAAACAAAAAAGAATTTGGTATTATACAGATGACGTTTCTAAGTTTAGTAATAATATTACTAATAAAGAACATCAAATAGAAGGTCTTGGTAATGTAACTGAAAATTGGTTACAAGAAGTGAGAATAAATACTAAAGGAGATATAGTTCCTAGTAAGATAGTTAATAATGTTAATTATAAAAATTCTTATCATTGGAATTATACAGATAGTAGTATTCATACTACTTTTGCTGGTGGTAGGGCTTCTTATGGCTCTCGTTGTGGTCTTCTTTCTCTTTTTGCTAACCTTGGTACTGGTCTTGCTGGGTCTCATCTTGGGTTTGCTAAAGTTACAATTTTAGATATTTAAATTTATTATTTAAATAAAAAATATTAAGTTGTACAAAGTATTTAACGTGTTGGTCTATAAGATGAAACTAATAATGGAATGATTATAGTTGGTGTTATAGTTTAAAATCAAGATAGTTATATACAAAGTATAACTTAATATTGTTTTTATAATAATAGAACTATTATATCTAAAGATGCTACTAAAGCTAAAACTAATAATTAATATAATTTATTTTTATTTATATGGCTCATTTTCGCTTTGTCTGTAAGTCTTTAATTATCAGAATGATTAATTATTCATCGAATGTTAATAAGACGATTTGTGTACGCACACAGATAGTAATCTAACGACATCATGGATTTGGATAAATGGTTTCAAAGTCTTACCTTTGCCCTTACTAAAGGGACATCAAAAGACATCTAATAGATAAAGTTACTAATAGACTTATAGATGAAACTTTAAATGATAATAAGCCTCCTCGTTAAGAAGTTGATGATTACCTAAGTAATAGAGATAGAACTCAAGCCAAACATCAACATTCTTCTACGGGGGGGCTTTAATGTTTTATTAATATTCATATTACTAATAATGTTAAAGCTATGGCTAGTATTGCAATGATGGTTAGTGAATTAGCTCATTCTTTAGGTCAACCTAATAATCATGCTCTTAGAGAAAATCTTAAACTTCTAGTAATTCAAACTCGTAATGAAGTTATTAGAAGAAGTTATGAGAATCATGGTTATGTAGATAAAGGTCTTACTCAAAGATTTAGAGTTACTTTAACTGACGTTAATGATGGTGATATAGTTCTACCAGATTCTATTAAAGATTTTGTTGCTATTGATAAAATTAAAAGAACTACTGAAAAAGTTCCTAGACCTGTTAGACTTACTAATAATCTTCCTTTTGATAGAGTTAGTTCTGTAGGTTATGCTAATAATAGAGAATTTCCTTATATTAAAGAAACTACTGCTAGATTTAGAAATTCTGTTCCTGGTCTTTGTGGTGCTATTAGTTACGATTATATTAATGAATATATATATCTATATCCCCCCCGTAGAAGAGCTTTTGATTTACAACAAATAGTTATTGAGAGTTCTTTTGAACATCCAAATGAAATATCATTTAATAATGGAGAAATAGATAATAATAATCTTATATATGATGATAATGAATATCTTATACCTGAAGATATGTATGGAACTATAAAAGATATTATTTATAAACGTGATTTATTAAATCAACATCGAGAAACTGATGAAACTCCTAATAGTATTAAATTTTAAGTTATGAGTATTAAAGATAAACCAATAGGACTTCGAGAGTATTATGAAAATGCTAAAGACATTTATACTAAAAAGAAAGAAGTTGCTCAATTAGATAATGATAGACTTGAAGAAGTTATAACTAGACAAAGAAATGATATTGTTAAATATTTGGATTTGTATAAACTTCCTATAGTTGATTATCCTGAATTTAGAGAAAATAAATATATTAATGGAAGGCTTTTAAATGCAGCTATAGGTCTATATCAAGATAAAAGAATTGGTGCAGAAGTTAAAGGTGCTTGTTTTAAACTTTTAGTTTTAGCTAAAAATCAAGAAAAATATTATAATAATATTAAGATTATTAATAAAGCTAACAAAGTACTTTCTCTTACTTATAAACAATATATTGCTATCATTAGAACCTTTTATAAAGAAGTTCATAAAAAACTTATTCTTGATGGTTATGGTTATGTATTTCATGGAACTATAGGTTGGGTTTGTATTAATAGAGTTCTTAATACTGATAAATGTCGTAAGATGCTTGACTTTGCAGCTACTAATGCTAAAAAGAAAGAACTTAAAGCTAAAGGTATTAGACTTTATAATAAAGAAGAAGCTGAATGGTGTAAACGAAATAATATTCCTTATGATGGAGTTGATTATAAAGTTTATAAGAAAGATGAATGTTGGTATCAATTTTGTCTAATAGGAAGTACTTGTAAAAATGCTTTAAGTTTATCTTTTACTCCTGCTGATAGTCGTCCTACAAAATATCATGGTGTAACCAATGATGATTTTATTAAACTATGTAATAATAATAAAGATAAGATTTTAAATTTAGATTTAGATATTAAAACTAAACTTACTCTTTGTCTTACTGTTGATAAAATTCTTTATACTAAATTTATTAGAAATGAAAATCAAACAACAAATAAAGTTAGACCGACTTATAGGAAAAGTTGATAATGACTTTAATATAAGTGAAAGTGATTGGATTCCTAGAGTTGCTGCTTGGACTATAGATGCTCTTTCTCAAATGAAATTACTTCCTATGGAACGTAAGAAAAGAACATTAGATGTTAAAGAAAGAATAGCTATATTTCCTTGTACTCTTAATGCTAAAGAAATTAAAGTATATGATTCCAATGGTTGTGAAATAAGAGAACTTAATAGTTCTACTTGTAATTGTAATTCAGGACTAAATAGTAATACTACTAATAGTTCTGAAATTGCTGTTTTTAGACCTGATGGTAATAATCCAGTAAATTCTATGAAAGTAGGAGGAATTGTAAATCCTGATAGTAATAGAAATTTTGTTATTGCTGGAAATAATATAGAACTTAATTTTGATACAGATAGTATTGTAGTAGAAAGTTATGAAACTGCTACATATTATGATGAATATTATGATTGTGAAGTTCCTTATATATATGAAAATGGAATTTTACTTGAAGCTCTTGCTTGGTATATACTTTTCAAATATCTTAGTAGAGGAAGTACTCATCAAGTTTATAGTTTGAAAAGTAATAGTCCTGTTACTAATCCTTTTCTTCAGTGGAATAATCTTAAAAGTAAAGCTATTGCTTCTGTTAAGAATGAAATTTATAATGCTGAAGGATGGAGAAATTTCTTTTATAATTCAACTTTTGACCCAAGAAGATAATTATGGAAATAATACCAAAACTTAATTTAAATAGAAATCCAAAAGATATTCCTAATAATAGTATCGTTGCTGCTAAAAATATGGTAGTAGATGATACTGGTAGTTATCTTACTAATGAATGGGGATTTGGTGTAGCATTTGAATGTCCTAATGATGGAGAATTTATTTGTGGAGTTGTACCTACAAATAAAGAGTTTGTTATATTTACTTATTGTACTACAGATAAAGTTTCTAGAATATATCGTAAAACTGATGTTTCTTCTTATGAAGTTAATATTGGTTGGAAATATTCAGGAGGAACTTTGGTTGGTTCTTATACTTATAATTATAAAGGAGAACTAATTATAGCTCTTGGTGAATATGATGCTGTCGGTTCAAATGGAGAAACTATACAAATTCCATATAAATGTTGGAATCTTGATAATACTATAAATATTAGTCATAATCAAGAACTTGAAATACCAAATTATACATTTAAATATGATATTGTAAATGGTAATTTAACTTGTGCTGTTTATACATTTTTTATTAGATATGCTGTAAATGATTATGATTATACTAAATGGTTTCAAATAACTCCTGAAATTCCTATAATTCAATCTATTCAAAAAGAATCTCCTACTCATGCATATTTACATGATGATAGTGTAGTAATGTTATCATCTGAAGGTTTTAAAGATTTTAATGTAAATACTAATACTATTTCTGATAAAGGAATAAATATTAGTATTACCAATAATCCATCTACTAATTTTACTAAATATCAAATAGGATATATAGTTAAAAGAGATGAAGAAGTTCTAGGAAGAATATTTAATACTTTTAATATTAATAATAAAAGTATTACTTTTAATAACAATGAATATATTGAAGAAATTTCTATAGATGATATTCTTAAATCTCCTAATCAATTATATAATGTAAAGAATATTATTAATTATAATAATAGGATTTATATTGCTAATTATGAGGAATATAAAAATGAGAATTTAACTCCAAGTAATACAAATGTTCAAATAGGTACTTCTTTTACTGGTATAACTCATAATAAAAAAATAATTTCTGCTACTACTCATGATATTCAAATATCTATGAATGGTACTACTACTAATACAGATAATATAGCATTTAAATTATATGATTTAATTGATGAAGGAGAATATTATAAAATTGGTAATGTTAGTGCTTTTGTTACAAATTATATAATTAAGACTATAAGATTATATAATAATCTTGGAGAAGCTATAGATATATATAATGATGCAAATATTCAACTTACAGATGAAGGTAAAAAGATTTGGAATAGTTGTAAAGAAAGTTATTCTTTAGTTATTTGTAGAAAAGGTGATAAACAAAATCCAAGTTATGCTCATGTATATAATTCTTCAAATCATAAAGTTGAATATATAAATTGGATTAAAATAAGAAAAAGTGATAGTGCTTTATTGTTTAATATTGCATTTAATGATGGTGTTGCTACTGTAAACTTTAGTGGTGATGCTAATGGTAATTATAATGGTATTTTTTGGAATGTATATATTTATGGAACTTTTTATTTAAAATATACAGATAATGGAGTTGATATTGAGAAATATGGTTTAAATCCTGAAGATTGGAAAGGTCATTATGCTGGTTTTATTGGAGAAAATGTTTGGGATCCAAATGTTTATTTTAGAGTATATCCTTTAGGAGGTGCTAGTCCATCTTATTCTATAAAGAATGAAGAAAATACTATTGTTTTAAGTGGAGTTCTAGATGAATATTATAATACATTTATTCCTAAGCAAAAATATAACATTTATATTCATTATATTAGAAAAGATAATTCTTATACTAATGGATATTATGTAGGTAATATATATTCAGATAATAGTGTTTCTATGAATGAAACTTTTAAACCTATTATAAAGTTTAAATTTACAGTAGATAAAATTCCTAATGGATTTATAGGTTATTTCTTTTCTTATGAAGATGTTGATTATTCTGTTTCTCCTATAATTGTATTAGATAAGTCTAATAGTGAACAATCAGGATTTAAAGACTTTAAAGTTACTAATAGTAGATTTATTTATGATAATGAAGCTATTACAGGAAGTAATATGAAAGCTTTAGAATCTAAAGGTAATGGAAGTCTAAATTCAGAAACAGAGAAAACTTATGTTAGAAATCAATTAAATACTCCATATATTAATTATAAACACGTTTCAGAAGATGCTAATTTAACTAAAAGTAAAGCTGGTATAATTTATGAAGATTCAGATAATGAGAAAGAAGTTAAAACTTTATATCGACTTACAGATAATTATTATGATGTAGTTGAAGATGAAACTTCCGTAAATTATATTCCTAATTATTATACTAGAGAAAAAGTAATTTCTTTTAGAGATACTACTACTGATGAAAATCTTATAGAATGTATAATTAATCCTACAGCTTCTTATGTTACTAATAAAGCAGGTGATAAAATAGCTTATAAAGTAAAAGCAGATTGTGGATATAATTATTCTAAATATTTATTAGCTGCTAGTAGTATAAAACAAGATTATAATAAAGGAGCTGTATCTTTAGTTTCTAGTACAGGTAAAACTTTAGGTGTATTTTATAATTCTGTTATATCTCCTGATAGACTTCATGATTTTCTTGAATTAAAAGGTGCTTATATTAGCAAACCAAGTAAAAGTTTTACAAATTATAATAAAGATTATATTGATAATTTTAATAAGACTATTCGTAGAAGTAATGTAATATCTGATGAAAGTCTTATTAATGGATTTAGACTATTTGATACTGAACAATATAGAATGATTAAGGAGAATAAAGGAAATATTACAAATATTGTAGGTATTGGTCTTTATCTTCTTGTTCATACTGAATATAGTTTATTTGTATTTGATAGAACTCCTAAACTTACTCAAAGTAGTCAACTTCAAATACCTGATGTATTTGATATAGATTATCAAGAAGTTCTTCCAGCTAATGAAGGATTTGGAGGTCTTTTAAATAAAGAACAATCTATTATTAGTAAAAATGGATATATATGGTACGATAGTGTAAATAAGATAATATTTAAATATGAAAATGGTAAAGCTTCTGTTTTATCTTCTGATATTAATAATTTTATCAAAGATTTAAACATTAGTACTGTTGTTTTTGGTGAAGATTTGATTACTAATCGAATTATTATTTGTATTTATGTTTCAGTTAATAATAAGGATTATCCTATAACTATTAGTTATAATTTCAATACAAACACATTTATAAGTCTTCATGATTATAGTTTTACTAATTGTTATAGAACTTATAATAAAGCTTATTTCTTTGATAGAAATAAAGATAGAAATAGACTTTATGCTTTTTATGAATCTGAAACAGGATATAAAAATCTTAGAAATAATGAAAGTCTTTATTATCCTTTGTATGAAAATAAAAATGAAACTAGTGGAAGTAAACCATTAAATCCTAGTCCAGGAGCTATTATAATTGTAGCAAATGTAGATAAAGTTGAAACAGTTGCTACATATCCTAATTTAATTAATGTAGATTTTAGATTACTTAATGTGAATATAGGTATTAGTGGTAGACAATATTTTTCTTTCTATTTAGGTAATAGTAAAACTAATAAAGAAATAGTATCATATTATAATAATACTTATGGTTCTTCTATAATTACTATACGTTTTAAAAATACTGATTTTAATAAAATATATGATTATGAAAATAATTATCTATATTATAAATCATATTTGACTGAAGATGATAGAGCAAAAGATGTTAATCCTGCTATTAGTAATTATATAGAAAATTCTAGTTCTTATAATCAATCACAACTTGTAGAAGTAGAACATCAAGATGATAAAGATATAATAAATGATAAAATAAATATATCTAAATTAAATGGTAGTCTTATAAATCCTATAAGTGTTGATTGGGAAGATTTAGATGGAAATAAGATTGGAGGTATAAAATATTTATCAATTAAAGATGATTTAATTATTACTAAAACTGCAACAAATTATAATGTTATTGTAAATAAAGGAAGTAAAATTATAAAAGTAACTCATGAAGATTATACTTTTAAAATTCCTACTGTTTATAGAGCAGAAAATAATATTATATTTAAAAATAATACAAAAGTTGGTCATGCTCCTATTAAATATGAATTTTATTTCATTGTAGATGATAATAACGAAATAAATAGTGATATAATTAAAACAATAAATAATTCTGCTGATGATACGGAACTTATTATAACAAATAAATGGGCTAATGGTTTAAAAATTTATTGTTATTTAGATAATAAACTTGTTAAAACTATTAAAGCTATTACAGGTAATAATTTAAAATCTCCTATTGTAAGAATAACTGATAATAAAATAAGCATACATACAGATGACTTAGATAATGATTATAAAACATATTATACTTTAGATGGTACAACTCCTACTAATGAAAGTAATATATATAATGAAGAAATAGAATTTGATGTAAATAAAGACATTATTATCAAAGCTGTAAATTTATGGACTCCTAAACAAGGTCTTAATATTTATAGTAATGTTTCTACTTATAAATATTATGTACATTTAGATGACAAAACATCATTAGAAAATATAATATATAGAACTAAAGCTCTAAGTGATAATGTTATTAAAAATTATGTAGATATTATTTATAATATAAATCCTGAACAAGCTAAATCTCTTGAAAGTATTAATTATATACTTAATGAATTTAAAGTTAAATTTAATAGTATGAATCCTGCTGAACAATTACTTAATAGAAGATTTAGTGGTAATAGTATCATTTTATATACTGATGAAACTTATACAGGAGCTATAGACATAAATGATGGAGGAAATACAAATAATTATAATGCTTATAAACTTCCTACTTTTCAAAAAGGTCATTGGGAATTTAATTATTTTAGAGATAATTGTACCAATAGTCTTGAAAATGGAAAATTTAAAGCTCTTGTATTTAATAAAGATAAAAACGAATATGAACTTAAAGAAGTAACAGATAAAGACATAACTGAATTATATAATAAAATACATAGTGATAATAAATCTCTAATATATGGTAAATATATTGTTGCTAGATTTATTTTTAATAATGATAAACGAATTAAATTTGAAGGAATTACATTTATAACTAATACGTATTAATATGGTATATCAATTAAAAAGAACTCAAACTAATAAGAGACCTCAAGCATTTTGGGGTTCTATTATTCCTTCAGCATTAAGTTTTGTTGGAGGTCTTATTACTAGTAGTCAGCAAGCTAAAGCTCAAAGACGAGCTTTGGAAGAACAACAAAGACTTGCTAAACAACAACTTGATATTAGTAATCAAAATCAATTAGCTAGTACTCTTAATAATTATGCTCTTGCTCAACAATCTTATGATGATAAAGATTATAATCTTAAATATCGTATAGGAGGAGTTAAAAGACTCGGTGGCAGAAATATTATTATTACTGATGGAGGTAATGCTAAGAGAATAGGAAACAACACATATCTTCTACGGGGGGGTTCTCACGAAGATATTAATGAAACTGGTCAAACTGGCATAGGTATTAATGTTGGCGGTAATGAAATTGAAGCTGAAGGTGGTGAAGTTGCTCAACGTAAGGGCAACTCTTTGCGTATATATTCAGCTCAACCTATTCTTGGTGGTATGAGTCCTGCTCAAGCCATAATGAGAGGATATAATAAAGATAGAGTATTTAACGCTCAACAAAGATTTAAGAAGAATAATGGTATTAAAGATGACGGTAATCAACAAAGAAATGGTGGTTTAACTTCTAAAGATAGAGGTTCTTCTAAACATCCTTATCCTTCTGTATCATCTAAAGATTTTGCAGGTGGTAATAGAAGTTATCCTATTCCTACTAAAGCTGATGCTATTGATGCTTTAAGACTTGCTGGTCTTCATGGTAGAAGTGATGTTAGAAGTAAAATATATAGTAAGTATCCTGAACTTAGAAAGAAAGCTGATTTTGGTACTGTGGTTCCTGGTGGTATTCCTGGTACTGATAGTTATAGAGGTAGAATATATAGTGGATATGATATTAGTCCTTTTAATCTTCTTAATATTTTAAATTATTTAGATAGAGCTGCTGGATTTGTAGATGAAAACGGTAATAGTAGATATATTACTGGTATAGCTCCTGTTTCTGGTAGAGGTAAAATGTCTAATAAAGCTTTGCTTAGACAAGCTAGAAGAGCTAATAATAGAGCAATGATGAATCCAGTAAGAGAAAATAGTTCTACTATTTCTGTTAGTCCTGTAAAACCTGGTTATACTTGGAATGGTACTATAGTTACAACTCGTTCTCCTTATGCTGGTAGAGGTATGCAACGATTAGATATGAGAGGTTTTAAACCTTATAATGCTTCAGTTAAAGAAACTCCTACTTATTCATATACTATTCGTCAAGATTTCAATCCTAATAATAATATTAATCTTGGATTAGGTAGTAGACTTAGAGGTAATGTTGAAATTGGAATTGGAGCTGCTAAACAAAAAATAAATAAATTTATAAATAAAACTAAAGTTAAAGTTACAAATCCCAATACATATAGAACTAAAACTGGTTTTGAAGAAAGATACAATCCTACTTTAGGAGCTTATGAACAATATAATACTTATAAATTAAAACCATGGGTTAAAGCTACTGCTGGTGCTGTTGGAACTGCTGGAGCAATTGGATTAGGAATAGGTTTAGCTAAAACAAAAAATAAAAATGAGAATAATAAAGCTCAACTCGATGCTTATGGCAAACCTATTTCTCCATATATAGCTAGACCTCAAGAACCAGCTAAACCTCAAGCTAAGAAAGTTGTTTCTGCTCGTAAAGATACAACTAGAAGAGATACTACTAAGCAAGTTAATAAAGTAGTTAAACGTCAAGTTAGAACAACTCCTCAATATACAGGTAATACTACTAAAGGTAATTATCAATTACATGATGGAGAAACTAAAGTTATTAATGGTATTAAATATACTCGTATAGGAAATACTATTATTAATCATAAGACAAATGTAGGTTATATTTATGATAAGAATGGTAATTATACTGGTCAAGCAGATTATTCTAAAGTAGGTAATTTTAATCAAGCATTTGATGCAGCTAGAGCTGCTGGTAGAAATCAATTTATTTATCGTGCTGGTAAATATAATAATTATTCTACTGCTAAAGAAACTAATGCTAAGAAAGAAGCTTTGAATAGAAGAATTGGTGCTAGACGTATTGCTAAGAGAATTGGAGGTCTTACTAACCCCCCCGTAGAAAGGTTTAAATGTGGTGGTCGTGTAAGACCTAAAGCAGGAAATGGTATGCTTGCTACTATTTATAGTTATGGTACTAATATAAGAAGACTTCCTTCATTTGCTCCTATAGATATTACTCCAAATTTTAAACCTGTTTCTGTTCCAACTAATACAAAAACTCCTTTTGATCCAAATAGTGTTCCTTATTTAGGAAATCAATCTACTTTTAAACCTGCTACTCAAGATTATATAGGTTTAGGTATTGATACTCTTGCTGCTTTAGGTAGTGGAATGTTTACTCGTTCTGCATATAATAAAATGAATTTTGACTATGCTTTACCTAATTATGTAGATGAATCTCCAATAGCATTTGATACAACTTATCATAATGAAGCTCAACGTGCAAATATAGAACGTAATAGACTTAATGCTCGAAATTTAATTAGAGGTAATACTGCTAGTGCTCAAACATCTTTAGGTCGTATGCAACAAAGTGATGTAGATGCTATGATGGAAACTAATAAGCTTCTTGATGAAAAGAGTAATAAAGAAGTTGAACTTAGAAATCAAAATGCTGCAAATGAGCAACAAGTTCGTGCTAGAAATGCTGCTGCTAGAAATCAATATTATCAGAATGTTGCACAAATTAAAAATGCTGCAATCGAAGCTAAAAATAATGCTGAACTTGCTAAGGCTCAAAGTATTGGAGCAGATTTAAGTGGTCTTTCTCAAGCATGGACTAATTTTGCTGGTAGTGTTGAAAGTAGATATGATGCTAGACAAAATGAAATAGCTGCTATATCTAGTGCTAATAGTCCATCTGTTGTAAAGAATGCTATATCTTTAGGATATAATTTAAGTCCTGAAGTTCTTGCTAATTTGTATAAAAATTCAAAGAATGAAGAACTTAGAAATACTATACTTGGAAGACTAAGTCCTAATGAAAGAAAAAGATATGGTATTGAATAACTAAAATAAATTAAATACTTCTGATGGTCATAATACTATCAGAAGTATTACTTATTTTTGTAATAGTTATAATTTAAACATTAAAAATATGCCAACTCAAAAAGAATATCAAGGTGTTCAAATAGGTGGTTATGTTCCACAAAGAATACTTGGAAAAAGAGATTTAAGTGGACTTTGGAATATGATTAATATTCGTAATCAACGTTATGATGAAGCTATTAAACAAAAGTCTGCTATTGATGTAGCTTTAGGAAATCTTAAACTTAATGCTGCTGAGGATAAATGGAAATATGATTATGCTCGTAAGATTCAAAAAAGAATTGACGACGCTGCCACTATGGGAGATTATGGTGATGCTTTAGATACTGCTGTACTTGAAGCTGGAAAGGCTGTTTCATCTCCTGAAGTTATGGGTCGTATTCGTGCAAATGAAGCTTATGAGAAAAAGAAACAAGAAGTTGAGTCTTTAGCTAATGCTGGAACTATAGGTGGTATTACTAAAGAAAGATGGCTTGCTCAAAATAAATATTCATATACTGATACTTATGACAATGAAGGTAATATAGTTGGAGGTAGTGAATGGAAAGCAGGATGGGAACCTGTTAGAAAAGTTGATATGTCTCGTCTTGTAACTCTTGCTGGTCAATTAGCTTCTCCTAGAAAAAGAGCTGCAAGTAGTAGTTCCACAATAAAAGAAAGTGATGAACAAGGTATTGGTAGTGGAGTTACTCAAACTGGAGATTTAGCTAATGGTCAAATAAGAAGTGTTAAGACTGGATTTGAAAAAAGTAGTGGTTCTGGTTATCAAAGAGAAACTCTTACTAAAGAAAAAATTGATGAAGTATATAATCAACTATTTGCTTTAGACCCTGACAATATGAATGCTCTTATGCAAGATTATGATGACTATGAATGGAAAGCTAAGCAACTTAAAGCTGAAGCTGATATAACTACTGACCCTGAAAAGAAAAAGAAACTTCAAAGTTCTTATAAAGCGTTCTTTAATGAAACTCATGATGCAAGTGGTAATCCTCTTAAAGTTAAAGAATATATGCTTAATAAAATAGGTCTTATTACTAAAAATATGGCTTATGATAATCTTACTACTAGTAGTCAAAGCGGCAAAAGTAATGAAAGAGGGTTAACCTTTGGTACTAAATGGGCACTTCAAAATAAAGGAGATACTGATGGAATGGCTGAACTTGTAGGAAGTGGTAGTACTGGAGGTACACAAAGAAGTAATCCTGCTAATAAAAGTTGGTTTGTTCAAACAATGGAGAAACAATTAGAAGAAGGTGGAATATTTAATTAACGGTTATTATTATGTTAAACAAAGATATATATAATAAGTTTATTGCAAATGGTGATTATGCTGGAGCAGCTAATTATCTTTCACGTGGTCATTTTAAAGACCCTAATAAACAAAGGATAGTTAATGAAACTATTAAACAACTTAGAAGTGAAGGACGTAAACTTCAAGGAATGATGGAACGTGCAGACGATGACCAAAAAGCTGCTTTTAGTTTTATTAATAGTGTTAATAATAATGGTAATCTTCCAGGACTAAATAGTGGAAAAGATTCAGATGGAAATTATATAGGGGCAACTAATCAATATAGTGAAGCTTACTCTGATGCTAAAAGAAATTTAGCATCTACTAATGAACATGAAGCTGAATCTATATCTATTAAATTTGGAGGTAAAAAAGATAAACGTTATGGTTTTCTTGGAATAGATTTTCTTGCTAAAGATAAAGAATATAAAACAGATGCATTTACTGATATGCTTCATAGAGCTGGTATTACTAAAAATTCTTTAGTTAAGTCTGGAGCTAAAGTTGTAGTTAAAAATGGTCAATATTATCTTAATATTAGTAAACGTAATAATTTGTTTAATAGAGTTTATAATGCTTTATTAAAAACAAAATCAGATGATGGTTTATATAGATTTCAAGTAGCTGGAATTGATGCTAAAGGAAATTTAATTAAAAATAGAGAAAGCAGATTAATGTTATCTGCTGAAGATAGAGGAGAAGCTATACGTAATGGAATAGATATTTCTCGTTATAGAGATACTATAACTACTTCTGATATAGAAAAAAGTGATGGATATTATTATAATCCTAGTGATTCAAAAATGTTTAGAAATTTTACAGCTCCTTATGAAGTTGTAAATGATGCTAATAATAAAGTTAAAAGTATTACTTCTGTAAATGAAAAAGAAGGAACTTCTACTGTTAGTTCTATGACTTTAAATTTTAATTCAGCTAGAGCTAAAGACATTAGTGATTATCTTAATGCTGGTAGAATAAATTCTTCTCAAGCTTCTGCTCTTATTAATGAAAATAATAATGCCATTTTAAATGGTATTATGAATAGTGATTTAACACAATACGAAGTATATGCTACAGATTATGAAGATGATAGTGGTAATACTACTAGAAGTAAAATAGATGATACTAAAACACGTGCAGAAATACAAGATAGAATACGCGCTGAAATACGTGATGGTAAATTCGATGTTAATACTCAAGTAGCTTTAGCTATTCAAGGAGATCAAACAGGTTATGTTATAACTCTTCCTGCTAAACATGATAAAGATGGAGAAGTTGAAGGAACTACTGAAAGTATATTTATTCCTGATTTTCTTAATGGAGAAGCAGAAAAAGTATTTAATAGAAATACTAAAACTAGAGCTATTAAAGAACTTGCTAGTATGGAAATGTATAATTATGGTGTAGATATACCTCAAGATGGTAAACTTAATGTTTATAATAATCCTGATACTGGAGCTGCTGTTTATCAAATGGAATATTCTGATGGTAGTACAGTTCAAATAGATAAAGATGAAGCTCTTAGAAATATAAACAAAATGCTTATTGTAGAAGATGGTATAGATAATGCTAATAGTTTATTTTATGATGAAGATGGTAATATAAGAAAAGGCATTGAACAAAATGGAAAAATTAATGCTAATTTTCATAACGATTTAGTTAAAAAGGTTGATGCTTATGTTACTTCTGCTATGAGCGAACTTTATCCAGAAGCTTGGCAAAGTTTTAAACCATTTGCTAATTATGCTATAAATAATGATTTTGAATCAGAAGATTATAAAACTAAATTAGCTAAAGCAATGGAAAGTTTTGTAGATTCTAGTAATATAAATCTTATTAATAATCAAAGAGCTATTTATTCTAGTTATATTTTAGACAATATAGGTATGAACGATAGTGATATGTATAATATAGAATAATTATGAATACAGATAATGTTTTTAAGAATAGTGGTTATATTATTTCTAATCCAAATTATAACCCTAAAACAAAAAAAGGTAGGAGTCAATCTCCTACCCTTCATGTTATTGGAGTAGACGATGCTGGTGGTAATGGAGCTGCTGATGTTTTTGCAAGTAATGTAAATGATATGTGGGCTATGGGAGATACTTCTAAATATCAAAGATATGGTATCACTCCTAATAGAATTTCTCCAAATCTAGATAAAGAATTAGCTGATGCTCAATCTAATTGGGCTAAAGCTGGAAATGCTCTTGCTCAAACTGTAATATCTGAAATAGGTCTTGGAACTGCTTTAGGTATTACAGATTTATTTGATATGATAGGTAGTAAAATAGGTATTCTTGATGATAACTATAAAAATCCTGTTAGTGAATTTCTTGAGAAGAAACAAGAAGAGTTTAGAGAATTTGCTCCTATATATACAACTCCAGGAGTTGATATAGCTAATGGTGGACTTACAGATTTTGGTTGGTGGATGAGTAATATGCCTAGTATAGCTAGTAGTTTAACTTTACTTATTCCTAGTACTGGTATTACTAAAGGTTTATCTTGGTTAGGTAAAGCTACTAAAGCTACTTCGTTTACTAGAAAAGCTATACGTGCTACAAGTAAAGCTATAGGTAATAAAAACCTTTATCGTTGGGCTAATAAAGCTTCTACTATTGAAAAAGCTAATGCTATGACAGAATTAGGACTTAATGCAGCTCTTAGTAGAACTATGGAAAATTATCAAGAAGCTAGAGGTGTATATAATGATATGTATGCTGAGGCTGTTGATAAACTTAATAATCTTACTCCTCAACAATATCAACAATATATAGATAATAATCCTAATATATTTAAAGACAAAGACGGTAATGATAAAGTAGATACATCTGATAGAGATGCTGTTGCTAAATTTGTTGCTAAAGAATCTGCTGATAGAGACTTTCTACAAAACTATTGGAATATAGGTTGGGATATGCTTCAACTTTATGGTTTAAAGAATATGTTTAGAGGAGGTAAACTTCCTGAACTTGGTAGTAGTAAAGCTAAAATTCGTCGTGCTCATAAAGACATGATGAAATATGCAGATAAACTTAAAGGTACAAATACTGCTGAGATTGTAGAAGAAATTAAAGAACTTAATAAGAGTTTACCTTTTATGACTAAACTTGGTCATAAGATTGAAGATTATACTTATGGTAATGCTATGACTATTGGTGCTGAAGCTTCTGAAGGTGCTGAGGAAGCTTGGAACTATATTAGTCAAATGGAAGGTATGCACACTGGTCGTTTACTTCTTGGTACTGATAAACCTAGTAGATGGGATAATAGATTTAATGATTATATTACTTCTCCTCAACTTTGGGAAAGTGCTTTTTGGGGTGTTCTAGGTGGTGTTGTATTTCAAAATGTAGGTGGTTTGTTTAAACAAGTTGGATATAATATATCTAAACATGCTAAAGATAAGAAAGCTGCTAAGAAAGCAGAAACTACTGGAGAAACTAAACTTGCTCCTGAATGGAGTTTATTTGATGATATGCCTGATGTTAAAAGAGGTATTGAATCAGTATATGCAAGACAAGTTAATCTTATGAATTTAAAGGAAAAACAAGAACTTATTAAGTCTGGTAAAAATCCTTATGATTCATCTAAAGAAATAACTAAAGAAGAAGCTCCTATTTATGAGAAAATGGTTTCTGATGATTATATTGTCAATCTAGCTCTTCAATCTTATAATAATGGAACATTTGATATGACAAGAGAATATTTTGCTAATGATAATGTTCGTAAAGGCATGGTTGAAAATGGAGTTATTAGTGAAGAAGATTCTCATAAATTTCAACAAGAAGTACTTGCTAAACTTGATAAAACTAAAGAGCAATATGAAGACGAAACTGTTAGAATAGATGCTTTAAGTGGAGAAGGTGATAGAAAAGAAAACATTCCTATGGAATATATTCAAATAGCTGCTACTCATAATGTCAAAACTCTTAATAATATAGAAGATATGACTGCTAGACAAGCAGCTCTTATTAAAGAATTTGATGATGCTTTTGCTGCTATTCCTGATGGTAAAATAGATAAAAATCTTCCATACAGACAAATGATGGATTTTCAAGTTAAAGTTAGTTATCTAAATAAACTTGAAGATGATAAACGTAAACTAGAAGAACAACATAAAATTGACCCTAATATTGGAACTCAAGTTTCATTAGATAATATAAATAAACGTATTGATAATGTAAAGAAAGAAATAGCTGGAGATTTTAGTAATGAAAGAGCTTCTTATACTATGTTTGCTCTTAATGAATTGCTTGCTCATAAACGTACTCAATTTAAAGAAATTGATGCTAATATAGAAAAAGTATTTCATGACCTTGAAAATGGTAATGCTAAAGCTTTTGGCAAATATTTTGGTAATGAAGAATATAATCCTGATAAAGATACTATTGATAGTATTATACAGGAATATAAGCAATTAGGTAAAAGATATGATGATGTTATGACTAATCTAGAACAATTAGGAACTACTGCTGATTCATATCGTAATGCCGTTATGCTTGGAGAATTTATTAATGAACAAAATAGTAATATGATTGCTACTCGTAAAGAGTTTGATGATTATATGAATGTTCTAAATAATACAATAAATGAAACTAGAATTAAAGCTATAGATGAAGCAGTAAATAATATTACTAGTTTAACTGATAAATATGATTTAGATATAATAGATAAAATTCTTCTTGCCAATAAAAATGGTAAGCCTATAGACGATTTAACTTCTGATTTTGAAGAAGGAGATAAAGCTAAAATTAATGAAGCATTATCTGTTATAAACTTTAGTAATCAAGCTAATATTGGAATATATGAAGATATTAAAAATAACATTATTGCTAAGATGGCACAAAAAGCTATTGATGAAGGTAATGCTTCTGCTCAAACTAAGAATGCTGTCAAGGAAAATTCTACAAGCAATTTAAATCCCTCAGAATCCACTGAAAACGAATCATCGAATAATCAATCAACCGAAACATCTGAATCGTCTACGCAAGAGAAAAATAAGCAACCAGCCAATTTACAACAATCAGAGGAACAACCGCAAACAGAAAATCAATTTATCAAAGTTACAGATAATGGAGTTGAAACTAATGAAACTCAAGATACTGCTGATGGTCGTATAGTACAATCTGTTGATGAAGAAACTGGAGAAGTTATAAGAAATATACTTCCTAAAGATGACACAGAAAAATCTCAGTCTGATTATTATAAAAATAATAATCTTTTTGATTATGAGGATGGAGTAAGTCTTATTGATAATAATTATAAAATTCAAGCGTATCCTGCTCTTGATAATGATGGTAATTTAATTAAAGGTAGACTTGTTAAACAAACAACTGAAGGAGAAGCAAAAGCTCCAACAGAAACAAAAGAGGAAAGTCCTTCTACGGGGGGGATTAAACAATCTCAAGATACAACTTCTACTTTTGATGCTGAACAATTTACACATGATATACAATCTGCTTTTGCTGGTCATGTAGATTATATGACTTCAGATGAAGATATAAATAAAGTAGCTGATGCTATTAAAGCTAAAATAGCAGAAGTTCGTCCTGAAATAAAATCTGAATATGTAAATGCTGAAGTCGATAAATATGTTGAACAACTTAAAAAAGCTTTTGATAAAGTTCGTCAATATAAAGGTATAGAAAGAGCTGCTGGAAATCTTAATGTTGTTGCTCAAACAGAAAGTTTTGCTGCTAAAGTAGAAGAAACAGATACTACTGATTATTCTCCTATGTTTAGTAAAGCTATGGATGTTTTTGTTCAAGAGTATGCTAAAACTCTTCTAGTACCTTATAGTGAAGGTAAACAAATTATTAATATGCAAGATATTCTTCGTATTTGTCAAAGCACTTACGGTAATGATTCTACTCAAGCTACAAATCTTTATAATTTATGTAAAGCGTATCTTCTTAGTGAAGATGGTAAAAAGAAATATATTATTGAAGATTTAGAAGAAATTAATAAAGATACTGTTGTAGAAAATTCATTTAAAAATCCTATAACTAGACAAACTGAATTTGTTGGTGGTTTTTATTCAGCTAGAGTTGATATTAAAAGTTTTATTGATTTAATGAATGATAAAGATATTACTTCTGATGCTGATAGAAAAGCTTATTTTGATGTTATGGATAAGCTTCAACCAGGAGATAAAGTTAAACTTTATGCTGTAAATGATGAATTAATAATTAAAGGTGTTGATAGTAATGGTAAAGAAATTACTATTGGTAGAATGCCAAAGCCTGTTACTATTGATGATGGAAAATATGTTGCATTTAATGAAGGTTGGGGAACTGATGTTAAAATAGGACCTAATGGAGAAGTTCAAAGTGAACTTAGAGATTTATTTAAAAGTATATTTCTTAATGACGGTTCTAATAAAACATTAGATGATTTACGACAAATAATTGTAAATGCTAGTGTAAATGGACTTAGTAATAAATATATTGCTGCTTTTCAAAATAATCCTCTGATTGCTAAACTTGTTGATTATAGCATTAAAGAAAAAGATTTTTATAAACGTAAAGTTTATATTGATAAAGAAGGTAATGCTGATTATAGAAATATGCTTAATCATCTTGTAAAATTATGGAGATTTTGTAATATTAGTGATGCTAAACTTAATATTAAAAATAATGTTACTAATATTAATGTAGGTTTAAATCTTTGGTTTAATAAGATGTATAATAGTTATAATAATATAACTGGTGTTACAAGTAATCAAGAAGTTACTGTTAGTAAAATAACTGAAGGTAAAATGCACAGAAAACTTGCATTTGTTACTGATGAAAATAAATCAGAACTTCCTCATCCTAAAGAAGGTATTAAAGATTTAAGTTCTGCTAGAATTGCAGTTGTAGATCCTCAGAATCCTACAAGCATGATTATTTCTGGTAAAGAACATATATCTTCTAATGGATGGAAAGCTGGTTCTACTATTATGGCTGTATTTAATCGTAATGGACAACCTGATTTTGTTAAAGCTATTGGAGTTAATTTTGATAATAACGAAGATAATGATTCTATTACAAAAGTTGGTAGAGCAATAGTTAAAGAATTTCAAAGACATCTTAATAATTTCTTTGTTGATGGCAATTTAAATGAATTAGAGATATTCTTTAATAATTTAATTAGAAATAAAGGTAATGTTGGAGTTGTTCCTCTTCTTGCTCCTAAAAGCAGTATTGTAACAGTAGGTCAACAATCAGTTCACAATAATAAAACTAATACAGATGACCATCATCTTCAAATAAATTTTTATGATAAAGCTAATGATATTAATAGATGGATAAGAATTTATAATGTTTCTTTTGGTAATACTAAAGCTAGAAAAATTATAACTTCTGATGGTTTTAGATTTGATTATAATAATCAAGCTAAAAGTAGTTCTGGTAATCCAGCTTATACTATTATTAGTATGTTACAATCTTTATGTAATCTTAATATAGATGCAGAAGGTATTAAAATGGATAATCAAGCTACATCTTCTAATACAGGTTTTATTACTAAAAAGGATGGTAAAATTCATTTAGATATTGGTGATGAAGATGGAGTACATGAAGAATATGATAGTTATAATGATTTTTTAGTAAATAATAATTTTATTAGAGTTAATACTTTTATTGATGATAATGGTAGTAACTATGATAGAACTTCAGATGTGCAAGGAGCTTCTCAAAATATGTATATTGATATTCCTATGTCAACTATACAAACTTCAACTAGTCAACAAACAAAAGGTTCTACAGAAAGAATAGAACGTGGAACTGATAAAGATAAATATGATAATCTTAAAGCTTCTCTTGAGTCAGATAGTACTGCTAAAGGTGAAGATTTAATGAGATTAGCATTTGGAAATGAATGGGTTGATAGATTTAATGAAGAAGCTAAGACTGATGGAATATTTGAAAGTTTGTTTCCTAGTAAAATTTATTATGATGATATAAATTGGTATTCTGATAATGGAGTAAGAGGAGCTATAGCTAGAACAAATAGTAGAGGTAATAATAGTACTTATGACCATATATTTAGAGATGGACGTAAAACTGTTAGAATACATGGAAAAGGTAATACTGTTGTTGGTTCTAGACTTCTTAATATGCTTGCAAGTAAAGATTCTTTTAGAAGAAATACTGGTGCTCGTAAACTTATTCATGAACGTATACATCAAATACTTGCAGAACCTACTATAGAAAAACTTAATGCTTTATCTAGTATTGCAGATGTATATAAACAAGTAAAATCTGCTTTAGCTGATGAAGGTAAAGCTATTAAAAGTCTTGATGCTAATGATTCTAAAAATAAAGCTAGAATTGCATTATATAATGATGTAAAAAATACTCTTTCTTATAAAGATGGAGATATAGCTCTTGAAGAATTTATAGTTGAATCTATGACTAATTCAAGTATTGCTAAGTTTATGGATAATATTAAAGTTTCTGATGTTGGCGAAGCTAAAGGTGAAACTCTTCTTAGTAAAATTATGAAGTTTATAGCTAAATTCTTTGGATGGAATATTAGTGATGATAGTCTTCTTAGAAAAGAATTTAATATACTTAGCAATCTTGATGGAACTTCTCATAATGAAAATCAAAAAGAAATTATAGAAGAAGTTCATAAAGATAATAAAGAAGAAGATGAAGATAATAAGTTAGAAGATGAAAATGAACCGACTAACCCCCCCGTAGAAGAGTCTACAGATACTTCATCTAAAACTCCTGAAATAAGAGAAGGAGGTGAACAAATACTTAGTGATTTAAATGATAGTGCTTTCGATGACCTTCTTCTTCCTGAAGATGATTATAGTCTTGAGGCTAATGTAGAAGAAAGTAATTTAGATTATAAAAATCTTACAGATAATCAAACTCATGTTACTTCTCTTCCTCATTTAATTTATTCTCTTGATGAAAATAATAGAGCAAATATGCAAAAACTTGTTGATAGCGGATGGGCTTCAATTAAATGTTCTTAAATATTAAAGTAGTTATACTGATAGTGTAACTACTTTAATTAGTTTTGTATATCATTATAATATTAATTTAAATATAAAGATATGAATACTTGTGTTATTAATTTTACAGAAACTAAAGTAGGTGAAAAACTTAGAACTCTAGTAGGTAATAATAATGTTGCTTATTGGAATTATGTATCTAAATGTTTCGATGATAATGGTATTAAAGATAGTTTTAAAACATGGTATGAAAAAACATTTAGAAAAGAATGTAAAACTACAGATAAAGATTTTGCTATTAGAATGATTCGTTATTATAATGAAACTGCTACTAAAGTAGGTAGAAGTCTAAGAAGTGGAGTTAATACTTCTAATGTAGGAAAATATAATTATCCTTCTATTCAAGATAGAGAGGAAGGAATTAGACATTCTGTAGGATTTCTTCTTGATGAATTTACCAATATTCAAAATCAAGGTTTGACTATTAAAGGAAATAAAAGAGAATATTATGCTAACGTTCTTCAAACTCAATTTAAAAAACATATATTTAATTATATTGCTTATCTTAATAAGATGAGTTATGATGATGTAATAGCAGATTATCAAGAAGCTACTGATAAACATAAATATCTTGAGAAAATGTTTGGTGGTAAAAATATGACTATTACTGGTAGAAATCTTCTTGCTGTACATGATGAACTTACTTCATCTACAGAAAGTCTTAATAGTTATTTTAATGAAGTTCTTGGCAATAAAAATTTGCAATCTGTTTTACGTCAAATAAATGATGAAAAAGAAGAAGATGATGAAGATAGAAAAGATCAAGAAGAAGCTTCTGATAATGAACAAGATGGAAATTCTGAATCTGATACTCACATGAGAGAAGATGAAGGAGATAATTATATAGCTAGTGCTAATAGTCATATGGGTAATTATACTTCATTTATGAAGCATATTGGTGCTAGAATTACTAATTATTTTAATAGTCTTGATAAACTTTCATCTCCTGTTAGAGGTGGAACAGCAGGTAATTGGACTTATACTGTTGATACTAATAACAATTATGGCATTCCTGATAAAATGGATGCTAATGAATGTTCTGCTTTACTTTATAGTCATGCCAGATTTAACAATATTGGAGAAATGATTCAAAGTATTGAAGAAATAGGTAATCGTATGCCTGAATTTTATGCTTTTAGTAAATTAGCTCAAGACCTTAGAGATGATGCGGATTTTGCAACTGAAATGAGAACTGTTTTTGCTAAAACTATTATGGATAAAGTAGAAACTGTTCTTAGTGATAATGAAGGTTCTGTAAGAATATCTAATGAAAGAGCTAATCCTAGAAGTTCTTTGATGTTTGATATGTTAAATGATTGTCGTGGAAGTATTATAGATATTCAACCTGATTTAGTTATTAATAATATTAATAAAATTATTGCAGATATTAGTCAAGGAAATAAATCTATTAAATTTGCTAAAGAAAATATTCAAAATTTAAGTGACGAAGATATTGCTAGTTCTAATGATGAAGCTACTAAATATTTAGCAAATACTATTACTAATGTTAAATCTTTAATTAAAGCTTATTTTCCTAGTATTCAATCTGAAGCAATTGAAGCTTACATTAACAATGCAAATAGTGCTAATGATATTGCTAGTAAATTAGATAATTGCAGAAATCTTATTAATGATATAATAACTCTTGTAAGTAGTGCTGAAAAAGTTCAAGATAATTATTATAATATTCAAGATGAAATAGAACGTGGAAGAGAACATAATAGAAATATAGATTCTGAAATAAAAAAAGGTAATTTTGTAAATATAGAAAGAGTTGACATAAGTAGTCTTTATTCTAAAGATTATCTTACAGATGATTCTAATGCAGCTGTTAGAAGACTTATGGAAAAACTTCTTCCTTATAGTATTGTAAATATTAGTCTTAATTCTCGTAATGTTTATGGTAATCAATCATCTGATGTTATTAACAATAGTATGGTTACAAACATTACTAAAATGTTAAGACTTACATATAAAGATGTAAATGGAAATCTTGTAAATGAAACTCTTAGTACTTGGGGAAGAAATAAATTTAGAAGTCATCAATATGATTATAGTGGTTATCTTCTTGAAACAAGAGATGATGAAGGTAATATTATAAAAGCTGGTTTGTTTAAAGATAAAAATGGAACTCTTAGTAATTATGCACAAAATCTTATCAATATAAGTTTGTTTAATGGAACATCAAATATTGATGATGATACTAATGCAATGTATACAGACCAGACTAAAGGTGATTTTCTTCCTACAGCTTTTATTAATTTCTTTAAAACTCCTAAAGAAGTAGAAGGAGTTAAAACTAAACAAGATAATGCTACTTATTTTCTTAGGACACCTAGTGATGCTCCTAAGACTTTTTGTATTCGTGCTCCAAGATATGATACTAAATCATTTTTGACATACGAAGACGATACTGATAAAATAAATGAAATTGTAAATGGTTATAATAAATATAATGCTGAAAATATTCCAACTGATTTATTTACTCCAGGCATAGGAGTTAGTGGTATTAAAGAAGACGACCTTATTAAAGGTTTAAAGAATGAAGGAAATCTTCTTATTACTAATGCTCAGTCTATACATTGGATTGATAAAGAAAAAGGTATTGCTGCTGTAAACTTTGCTTACAAAACAAATGAGGAATATTACAATAATGATACTATCAATCAAGCTAATGGTAAAAGATATATTTTTGTTGGTACTATAGATAAATCAGGTAAAGCTCTTTATCTTAAAGATTATCATTTTGATGGTATTCTTGGAACAGTAAGTACAGATTTTGATGGAAATATTAAAGAAGTTCTTGAAGGATATTATTCTAAAGAACTTAAACTTCATGATGTAGAAGTTAATGGAAAAGTTTATTCTAAAACTAATCAAATAGTTAATAGAAATGATAAACTATTTACTAGATTTAGAAACGAAGCTAAACAAGAACTTCTTGATGCAGCTATAGCTCTTGATTATTATTTTGAAATGACTCCTGATGGTGTTATTAAAACTGAACTAGTTAAAGGTGTTAGAAAACCCGTATTTAAGAAAGATAGAAAGAATAATATTGGATATAAATTTTATCATCTTGGTAATAATGGAACTGTTCTTGAAGAAATAAAGAAGGGTAGTAAAGTAATTGGGTATAGACTTGGAGGTGCTGTATTTGGTTCTAATAAATTTACTCTTAATGTTCTTGATGAGAATGGTAAAATTGTTCATCGTAACTATGTAAATGAAGCTTTATTTCAAGAAGGAGAACAAGAACAAAGTGATAATGGAAAGATTAACATTCTCTACGGGGGGGCTGTAGAATCTAATGGTGCTTATGTTGGCACTAATCTTAATATTATTCGTGATGCTGATGGAAATGTATCAGATGTTCAATTAACTGATAAGCAACAAGAAACTCTTGATAATGCTCTTGAAGAATTTATTCTTGCTTATGCTAATCAAGCTCAAGAAAGATGCGAACCTTATAAAGATTTTATAAAAGGAGTTGAATATAATAAAGATAATATTAATAATTTTGCTATTAATGCTCTTCTAAATCATTATAATTATGATTCTATATTTGAAGGTTCTGTATTGTTTTATGGAACTGGTCAGAATGTGCTCAAACGTGCAAAGGAATATCAAGGTTCTGGAGTTCCTTATGGTTCATCTAATTATTTTGAAGATGATGCAGCTCCTAATACAATAGTAGAACATAGTTATTTAAATGAAGGATATTATGATGTTGAAAGTACTTCTTTTGAAACTATAGATGGTAAAAGAGTTAAGAAAACAATTAAAACTTCTACTAAGATTCAAGATATATTTAAAGGAACTATTTTTGATGGAGTTCAACAAACAACTAAATTTAGAGCCATAACAGTAGCTAATACTAAACGTACATCTGATGCTGCTGCACAAAATGGTCCTCTTGCTAAATATCTTGCTAAAATATATGAAGCTGCTCATATAGATAAAGATAAAGCTTTAGTTATGAGTAATGAACTCATGTCAGGTTTTGGCGGTACTAAAGTTAATGATGCTCAATCTTATATTACAATTCAAGAATGGGTTCGTCGTATTGCTGCTAGAGGACAACTTAGAAAATATATGCCTTTAATTCAAAAACTTATTAAAGGTGATGAACTTAGTACTGCTGATGTTAAAGAATTTGTTCAAGTTCAAAAGAATTTCTATTATGATATTCATTATGATAATAAATATAAAATAGAAGTTCCTCGTCAAATTAAGAATGCTGAATTTGTTCTTATTCCTCAATTTATTAAAGGTACAGAACTTGAAGCTGTTTATAATATGATGATAGCTGCTAAAATTGATCAGCTTAATACTGTTGAAACATCTAAAGCTGCTAATGAAGAAATTCTTACTCTTTGGGATAATGATGGAAGACTTAGCGGACTTCTCGAAGATGATGGTACTATTAATGAAAATGGTAAATTTAAGCAATTTGTGGATAAAGCTAATGAAATTGCTACAGGTAATGAATATCTTTATAAGTATCTTTATACTCAGCAAGAAACTCCTCAGCATGTTAATGCTCAAAATAAATTTGGTATTCAAATTGCTAAAAAAATTATAGATAACATTCAAGTTCTTAGTGAGGATGAAAAGAAAACTGCTAGTGCAGATAAAATAGCTCTTAGTAATCTTAAAGAACGTTATATGAAACTTACTGCTGCAAATGTAAGAGATTCATTTAATAATCTTATGGAAGAACTTGAAGTTCAACTTGATGATGAAGGAAATATTATTGTTGATGAACATGATAATATAAATAATATTAATAAGAAAATATTCTATGATAAATTAAAAGAAGAACTTCTTAGAACTGGTGCTGATAGTAATCTTATGGATTATGTTACTCTTGAAAATGGAGAACCTAGAATGAAAGCTATAACAGTTGATAAGATTACTAAATTTGAATCTGTAGTTCAAAGTGTATTTAATAATAGAATTACTAGACAAAAACTTCCTGGTTTTCATGCTGCTCAGGTTACTAATATGGGCTTTAAAAAATTAGGTGAAGTTACTGGTGTTAATAATGTTTCTTATGATAAAGATCTTCAATATCATCCAAATAATAAAGGATATATTGAAGTTCGTCTTTCTTATTCTGCTTTTGGTATAGATAGAACTAAACCTTTCTATAAAGAACTTAGAGCTAAATGTGCTAATGAAGCAGAATTTCAAGATGCTGTTCTTAAAGATTTAAGAGAAAAAGGTCTTGATATTATTATGGGTTATCGTATTCCTACTGAAGGTAAACAATCAGTATGTAATATGAAAGTAGTTAGTTTCCTTGATGATGCTCAAGGTTCAACTATTGTTGTGCCTGATGATTGGGTATCTCAAACTGGTTCTGACTTTGATATTGATTCTGTATATGGCATTCAACAAAAAACTAGAACTACAAGTACAGGTGAAATTAAACCTATAGAGTTTATAGAAGGACAAAATGTTACTATTGGAGATTATGCTAATTATCTTAGAGAATTTGCAAATAATGTAGATTCTGATTCAGAAGGAACTAAATTAGGTAATCGTAAAAAAGCTGTAAGAGAAGCTATTAATAGTATATTTGATTCTTCTAGAGCTAAAGTTAAAGGAGTATTTGATGAAGCCATCAGCATAAGGAATGAGCAACAAGAAACTTATCAAAATGCTTCTGACTATCAAAATGAAGCTTTTGAAAACTTTAAAGCTAAAGGTCCTTTTGATGGAAAGAATTTAACTATGGTTATTAATACTATTAGAAATAATCAAATAGTTGCTGCTAAAAAAGTAGAAGATAATGGAGGTAATAAAACTGAGCAATATATTGCTAAACTAGAAGCTACAAGTAATATATTAAAAGCTATTTACAAGAAAGTAAAACTTGATATTAATAAGTCAGAATCTGCTAAAGCTTTAATTGAAGCTAATAATGAACTTATTAAAGTACTTAAAGATAATTCTGTAAATAATGATAATGCTACTAATGAGCAACTTACTGAAATATATGCTGACAAACAAAATGAATTAGAGGATATTGCTAAAAATAATAATCTTTATTCATTTGATGAATTTAAAGAAGCTGCTATTAATCATCCTGAAGATGTTAATTCTAGAGATGCTAGAACTAATGAAATCTTTAGATGTATGAGAGATATTCTTGCAAATCCTCTTAGTCTTGAAGAAAATCTTTCTCGTTCTAATTTTGATGACATTACAGATGCACTTAATGATTATATGAATCCTAATGTTAAAGATGAACGTATTAATCGTAGTGCTTATAATCCTTTTGACCAAATGAGTTATCAAGAAGAAGCTATGAGTGGTGCTAAACTTAAAGCTTTCTCTGTTACACTCGATACATTCTGTTCTGTATGCAACACTGTTAGACCGATTCTGTCTAAGCCAATTTACGTGGTCTATGACAAGTCAGACTACCAAGACCCTACAATTATTCAGAAACGTTTCAACGATACAAAGGAGAAGAATTTAAAATCTTCAAAAACTTTTCAAGTTCGTCATACAACTTATGGATGGAGTAATGATAATCGTTGTGCAGCAGGTAAAATACTTACTTCATATAGTTCTCAAACTACTGCTTATATTCTTGATGCAATTAAGAGTGGTGCTATACCTAATGTAAATGATTATACATTTGCTGTATTTAAAACTCTTGCTAATATTGGATGTGATTATAAAACATCTATTAGTTATATTATGCAACCTGGAGTTACTGAAATAGTTAATGCTTATAACGCAAATCATTCTGTATTCAGTGATTATCAAGGTGGTAATCCTATTAATGATGCTATTAAAAATATAGCTAAAAAAATGGGATATAAAGTGACTAATAGAACTTCTGTTAAAGAACTTCTTAAAAAGATTGATGAAGATTATCATAAAGAATTTAATAAGATATTTGCTCAAAAAGGAGAAGAAATAACCATTAGTACAAATTATGATGATATTATTAATCTTCCTATTCTTGTAGGTAAGAATGTCACTAGACTTAAAGGAGAAGGTGAGTTTAAGAACCCCCCCGTAGGAGATATTACAACTAACCTTTTTGATCTTGGTGTAGTATTATCTTTTGGAAAGATTTATACTTCTGCTAAAGAAATAGGTGATATAGCTAGATGTTGTAATCCTGATAAATTTGGAGCTAAACAAGATGTTTATACTACAAATAAGATTTTTGATGATGCTGTTGAAATGATTCAAAAGCATTCTGAGCAAGAACCTGATAAGCCTTATAATAGACCAGCCCTTGTTGTAAATAAAAACGGAAAAGATATTCATATTCTTGAAAGTATTTATCCTGGTCTTACAAATGTAAGTCAAGATAGTAATGCTCATGGTATAATTACTGAAAATAGAATTGCTGAATCTTCTTATCCTAATCTTTATAGTTATTTAAAATATGCTTCTGCTACAAGTACTGTAGTAGCTAAAGCTGTATTGCCTACACAAAATCTTGGTTTTGTAAATCTTCTTAAAGGATTTACTCATAAACTTAATGGTTGGAATGTTAAGCTTACTCCTAAAGCATATAAAGAACTTCAATCTTATGCTCTTGGTCATTTTTATAATCAATGTGAATTTGTTCAATATCCTATTGATTATTCTATAGATGAAAATGGTCAAATGAATGTTCATCTTAGTGAAAATAGAACTGATGGAGATTTTGAAGCTGAACGTCAAAGAATATATGGTTATAATCAAAATACTTCTTTGACTATTAGACATACAGTTGAAGAGGATATGTATAAGAAAATAGATAGTAAACATACTTATATTACTCCTGAAGAATATAATGGATTGTCTTCTGAACTTAAAGCTAATTATGAATTAACCAAAGTTAAAGCTAAAGATGATGTTCCTTTTGAGGTTAAAGATATAAACAATACAACTAATGAAGAAATTAAAGAATTTGCTAAATTTAGTCCTGCTCAAAAAGTTGCTTGGATAAAGAAGAATTTTGACGATAGTGGTATATTTAGTAAACTTCAAGTTTCTCTTTATAATCCAGCTAGTAGAGGTTATAGAGTCGGAAGTCAGACTATAGAATATATTGAAGATAATGCTAATCCTAATATTGCTTATCAAGAATTTTATAATGCTTTCTTTGATAATAATCCTCTTGTTGCTATTACAGCTTATGATTTAATAAAATATGCTGCTACTGTTGAAGGATTTAAAATGTCTCAAAGAGCTATTACTAAAATTATTGATAATAAAACTTTGATTGGAGAATTTGGTACTAATGGTACTGGTTTCCAAGATGCAGTTCTTAATAGAATTAATGATTTGGAAATGGCTAATAATCCAATGACTGCTAATGATGCAGATAATAAATTCTATGAAGAATATCTTAGAAGTCATCCTAATACTGAAGGTATTAAAACTTATTCTGTAAATAAAAAGAATAATGAAAAATATCATCTTAATAATACGTATGCTGATATTGTTACAATAACTATTGATAAAACTCTTGAAAATGAAAGTAAAGAAAAAGCTAAAGATGAATTTGAAGAAAGACTTGAAAAAGTAGGATTTATTACTAGAAATAGTAATGATAATACTTTTAAAGATAATCAATATGTTAGATTTAAGAGTAAGGCTAGAGGTATTGAAATTTATAAAATTGAAAAAATAGATGATAATGAATATATAGCTTATCCTCTTAATAAACTTAATATTAATGAGCATGGTACTTGGTCTGCTAATGAGGATTATAATATACATCCTCGTAGTGAAACATATCAATATATTATTGCTCAATATAAAACAGATAAAGAAAATGCTAAATTAGATAAAGATTATATAAAAGAACAGATTAATGATTATAGAGAGAATGAAGGTAATCCTTATTATAATCAAAGAAATAAGAATTATAACATTCCTGCTTTAGATTTTAATCTTGAACAGCTTGCTACTGAAGATGATGGTAATGCAGCTTCTATTATTAGACAAAATATTATTAAACATTTTAGTTCTCTTGATAAGTATAAACCTTTAAGAGTTAAAAGTCTTACATTAGGAAGATATATTATTAGTACTAATTCTACTAGTACTCAAACTATATCTTTTCCTGATGGAAGTAAACATACTTTTGCTATTACAAAGGAGAATACTAGAAAATATGATAGTGTTTATCTTAATGATAAAAAGTATACTAAAGAAGAAAGACTTGCTGCTGCTTATCAAATTAAAGACCCTCTTCTTAGAGACTCTTATGTTAAAGCAATAGAAGATAATCATGTTCATGTTGATAATATATTTAAGATTGTAGAAAATACAGATATTCTTCAAGGAGATGATACTTCTTTTGCAGCTAGCGTTGAAGAATCAGATTTATCTGCTCTTGAATATATTAATCTTGCTCAAAAAGGTCAAAGAGAAATAAAGACTGGTCTTGATGGAGAAATTTCTCTTGAAGTTCAAGCTACTCAACAAGCAAAAGTTCAAGGTATAAAACTCAAATATGATGATGTTAGAAATAATGTTGATGATGCTACTAGAATAGTTGCTGAATATGCAATTAAAAAAGCTCAACAACTTGTTACTAGATTTAATCAATATATTGAAGACCCTCAAAATCCTGGTACATATATTAGTTTAAGTGATGAAAGAATAATAGATGTTATTAAAGATAATCCTGTTGCTATTAGTAATTTCTTTAAAACACTTAATGAAATAAGTGCTTATAAAGCTAGATTTATAACATATAAGAGTTGTGATATAGCTACAGATAGTCCTGCTGTTAAGAAGTATGTTGAAGATATTAATGAAGCTTATGATAAAGTTGCATCTTTAAATGCAGATACAGCTAATCATAATCTTATGGAAAACTATGTATCTAAACTTAGTACTAATCCTCTTATTAGAGAAGGAGTTTTAGATATTAGTGAAAATTATTATAAGACTTATGGTTCTATGTGGATGTTCCATGATATAGCGGAAAATGGTAATCCTGCTCTTCAAAATATTCTTAAAGATGTTTATGGTCATATTGAAGCTAAAAGAATGATGGCACTTAGACAAGTAAGAGAATTTAAAAATCATATTAAATCAATTATTGATGCTGCTAAAAAAGAAGGTATAACTGTAGATATTAATAAGATTATTGATTCTAGAGGTATATTTGTTCAAGATTATTCTCAAGAATTTCTTGATAAAATGGAGGAACTTAGAAAAGCTAAAAGAGATGCTGCTAAACTTGGTAAAGGTTATGGTTCTATTGAATATCTTACAGCTAAAAATAAATATGATCAATATAAAGCTGTATATACTCATCAAGCTGCTAAACAAGATTATTATATTCAAAAAGCTAATCTTGAAAGACTTATGATTAAGAATCATCCTAGAATTTATTCTAGATATATGACTCTTCTTTATAGGCAGCTTGATATATATAATTACATGACTGAAAATGGTATTCCTGAAGAGAAGCAAGAAGAACTTAATAGGATTAACGATGAAATGTTTAATCTTAGAGCTAATACTCAATATTATATCGAAGATGGAATTTCAAAAGAGCGTCCTGCTGAAGAACCAGACCATGACCCTACTGATTATGAATATTGGTCAAATCCTGAGAATGATTATGAGGCTAGTAGTATATATGATGTGCATGAAGCTAATGTTCTTAATGATTTCTTAAATAAAATGCACGAGCTTAATAATATGTATTTTGAATATACTCCTAAATACGGATTTGAAGATTTACTTCAAAAGAATCTTAGCATTATAAGAACTATTGAAAAGCCTGATGCCAATGGTGTTCCTACTCAGTCTCAAGAAATACTTGAATCAAATCCTGAATATGTAGCTGCTAAAAAATGGATTAAAGAAAATGCTCAATATGAAATTAAAGCAGGTAAAAATGAAGATGGAAGTTTTGTAAATCCTTTAGCTGATAAGATTATTAAAGCTCTTAATAGACTTAAACTTGGTGGTAATGGTAAATCAAGAACTGTAAATAGTATTATGCGTCATGCTAATAATAATGAAGGCATATATGATGCTAATAAAGTTCCTGATGGTACTAAACTTACTAAAGATGAAATAGATTCTATTCGTATCGAAATGGAAAATCGCTATGGTATAGCTGGTCTTCCTGCTGGTAGTGATAGAGTTATGATTTCTAATGCTAAGCCTGATGGTCCTTTACTTAATGCAGCTTTCTATAGTAGATATGGTGGAGGTAAGAAAATTAATACTCCTGAATATATAGATATTATTACTCAAATTAATAAGATTCATCAAAAGTATTGGAATCCTATTGATAAAACTGTTAATCTTCAAAATATACCAGATACTGAAGCTGGACATAAAGAACTCAAAAAACTTGATGAACTTTATCAAAAACTTCGTCAAATTAGAGCTGCTAATAGTGAAAGTATTGATGAAGAAACTAAAAAATTTAGAGAAAAGTATACTGAATTTAAAGTTAATACTGAATTAGGTAGAGAACAAGCTAAAGGCATTGTAGGTAAATCTGATGAATTTAGAAAACTTTATCTCAATGTTGTTCTTGAAAAAAGAATTGATGGTACTATTAGAACTGATGAAAATGGTGTTGCTGTACCTAATAGATTACTTTATGGTTATCTTGCTCTTAAAGAAGACCTTTCAGAAGATGAAAAGAATAGATTTATTGATAAACAAAGACAAGAAGATTTAAATCTTATTGATAAATCATATAAAACTGTTCGTACTAAATATTGGGAAAGAGCTTTAGCTGAAGCTCATAATCGTAGAGATACTGACCCTTCTTTTGATTATAATGCTTGGTGGAATAGTAATCATGTTTACAATCCTTATACTAGAGAAATGGAACTTCTTCCATGTTGGACTACTAAAGCTATAAATCCTGAATATATGGAAGATGGTACTTTCCTTGGTGAATGGATTCCTAAAGCTGGTATGAGAACTAAGAAAGTTAAAGATGGTATGACTAAACTTGATGGTCTTGACCAAAAATATTATCTTGAAGACCAAGATATGAGAGATAAAGACTATAAAGATGATGCTTCTCTTGCAACTAATTATATAAAAGGTGCTAATAATGGTAAATATGATAATTCAACTCAACTTAATGATAGAGAAAAAGAATTAAGAGATTATATTCAAAATACTCTTATTAAGACTGCTGGTAATATTGTTAGTAGAAGATATTTTGAATCAGGACGTGCTCCTCAACGTAGAAAAGCTGATTCTGTTGATGCTAAAATGATTCTTAAAGAAACTGGTAAAATGGTTGGAATCGGTGTATCAACTAATAATGGTAAAAAAGATTTTGATGAACATATAGGTTATGATAATGATGTAACTCCTATTATGCCTATGCTTAAAGATATAGTAAGTGTCAAAGTTACTAAAGTTGTTAAACCTGAAGAACTTGATGCTGCATTAAAATCTGATTATACTGTTACTCTTGATAGTAAGAAATTTAAAAAGCCAGAAAGACTTGATTACGAAACAAATGAAGATTATACTAAAGCTTTAGCTGAATATGAAGCAACTCAAGAACTTGTTAAAAAACATAATGAAAAAGTTCGTGAAGATAATCTTGATAGAAATTGGATAGATGTTATCAGTGATTATATTAACCAAGCTTCTAGATATAATGCAATTCAAGATAGTAAGGAAAAACTTTATTGGTTACTTGAAGAACTTAGACATCAACAAGCTTATATTCGTAAGTATGGAGCTACTGGTGATTTAAGACTTGATAGTAGAAGAAGTACTGATGATAATAATGTTTATCAAACTTCTACTGATGATAATCTTATTAAGCAATATGAAAATCAACTTAGAAGACTTCTTTGGGACCAATGGAAAGAACCTGAAAATCATATGACTCGTTGGGCTAATCAACTTCAAACTTTTACATCTGCTAATTATATGATGCTTAATATACGTGGTGGTATTGCTAACATTACTGTTGGTATGCAAGGTATATTTGGTGAAGCTATGGCAGGTGACCAATTTAGTGCTAAAGGTTGGAGATGGGGAATTGCTGAATGGCATAAAGGACTTCCTGGTATGGCTGCTGGTATGTATGATGAAAAAGCTCATGGTAAAGTAGATGGAGTTATTAAACTTTTTAAAGCTGTTGACTATGATGAAATTACTGGAGTTGTAAGAAATGCTGGTCTTGCTAAATGGTCTGAAAGAATTAGAAATGCAGGTTTCTCTCCTCAAACTATTACTGAAAACTTTATGCAAAATGGAGTTCTTCTTGCTATGCTTCATGAACATAAGATTATTACTATTGACAGTGATGATATTAGAGGTATTGGAGCTAGAATTATGAATAAGCGAGAATATTGGAATTATAAAAAGATTGGTCTTCTTGCTGAAATTCTTGGTGAAGAACAATTCAATGAATATAAGAAGTTTAAAGAGGAAAAGATGAAAGACCCTAATCTTCTTAAAGATTATGCTTGGTTTAGAAAAGATTTAGCTACTGATTTTGTTGTTCAGCATTGTAGTTCTAAACAACGTGATGAATATGTAAAGAAACAAAAAGAAGCAAAAGCTAAAGTAGAAAAAGAATTTGATACTAAGATAGACCTTTATAGTCAAATGGAAGAAAAAGATGGTTATATTCAATTTAAAGAAGGTTCTGACCTTGCTAAACTTGATGAATTTAGAAGCGATAAAGATGGAGAAGATGTAACAAAATCTTATGCTCTTCTTGGTGAATTTGCTGAAAAAGTTCGTAAGACTAATAACTATATTCATGGTGTATATAATCGTCAAGGTATGGCTTATATTGAAAAGACTTGGTATGGTAGTCTTGTAATGCAATATCATAAACATCTTCCAATGGGTCTTATGAAACGTTATCATACTAGAGGTAATTGGAATGAATTTAGAAACTCTGTAAATAAAGGTATGATTCCTAGTTGTATAGACTTTTTAAAGCTAGATATTGATTTAGTTAAACATGATGCTGGTTTATCAGATGATGAAGTAACTACTCTTAAGGGTGTTCAAAATATTCTTACTCATAGTTATCAATTACTTACTCATCTTAAAACAACTTGGGAAATAATGCCTGATTATGATAAAGCTAATATAAAGAGAAACCTTGGAGATTTGATAGGAGTTCTTGGAGGTATAATGGGTTCTATTGCACTTATAGCTTTAGGTGCTGATGATGATAAAAATAAAGGTGCATTTGAAAATATAATGGCAAATCTTGCTTTATATGAAAGTGATAGACTTACTTCTGAATCATTTATGTACAATCCTATAGGTATGCAAACTGAACTTAAAACTCTTATGAGTACTCCTCTTGCTGCACAAAGTGTTATAAGTGATGGACTTAAAGCTATTTATGAAATAGGTGGTTTTATAATGCAAGGTGATAGTTTTGACCCAATTTATAAAAGTGGTCGATTTGCTGGAGAAAATAAGCTTAGTGTTTATGTTCAAAGACGTATTCCTATGTGGAATGGTATTAGACAAGTTATAGATTCCCCTGATAATAATCATTATTATAAAGTTGGTGATACTGCTTGTAGTCTTATTAATACTAAAGGTATTGGTAATTGGATTGGTGGTAGAGGTTATGATTATGGTAAAGAAGATTAGCCTGCCCGTAGAAAGACTGATGAAATCTAATATAGATATTAATTAGAGTTAAATACAAATAATACTATTGCTTAGATAGGTAGAAATGCTTATCTTTGCAATAGTAATATTTCAATGGAGCATCGTATAATGGTAGTACAGAAGATTTTGGTTCTTCTAGCATAGGTTCGATTCCTATTACTCCAACTAATAGTAAAATTTAAGTTGTTAATTATAATGTTAGGTTAAGTGGTTAAAAATAGGCGGTGTTAAATGGTAATTATCCCCATGTTCGTCCCAAGGTTATCGTGATGATAATCTTGGGATTTTTCGTATATAAGATTTAATGTTGATTTCCATTGTTAAAAAAAAGGTGAAGTCCAACCTCACGGTCAAACTCCACCAAATAAAAATAGAAAACTAACAAAACAATTTAAATCACAATTTCTATACAAGTTTATATACTAATATAAAATTTAATATTTTAATTTCCTTTCTAAACGATTATTTGTATCAGGTTTAATAACTAATCATCATTTAATAATAATTGTCATAGAAACAAATTATCAATGTATATTTCAAATTTTATCTATTATATGTAGTCGGCTAATAATTCATATTGATACAATAATTTGTTTCCATGTCAATTTAATAGTACGACTGAATAATTATTCAGAAGATGAAATATAAATCCTTAAATGAGAAATTAAATTCTTATATAACATATTATGAAACTATTTAATAATAATATCTTCATAAAGTTTTCCAGTACTATCTACTTTATAAATTGTATCAATATTAACAGTATCATAATCTTGATTAAGAGTATCTACAATATAACTATAATCAATGCCACAAGGTTCATTATCATAATTATTATCTTTATGTTGAGAACAACATATTAGTATAAAAATAATAATTATAAAACCTATAATAGTTTTAATTAAATGTTTATTATAATCTTTATTCATATTTCTTTTAAATTAAAAACCCTTACTATTTTCACAAACAGTAAGGGCAAAATCAACTATTTACGGCAACACGTCTAACACTTCTTCTTTATATATAAATCTATATATCTAATAATACATATAGCAGGAGTAGAACCAGTCATTTTAAAAGTAATAACATTATCTACCATAAAAATTGTAGTTGGAAAATCTTTAAGAAAAACTCTTTTATTTCTATATTCAATAACTTCTTTTTTAGTAAGAGTATCAAAGTCTATAACTTCAAAACCAATATTAATTTTACTATTAGCAATAGCTTTTTCAATATTTTCTCTTTGAACTCTGCAACCAACACAACCTTTAGTTGTTATAAGAATTATCTTTCTATTAGTCATTTTTCTTAGAAGTATTTATTTCAGCTACATTCTCATAATATTTACCATCAGAAGTAAATTCAATACCTTCATTATGAAGACAAGTTTCCAATGTCTTAGCAAGATTTTTATAATCTCTAATAAGAATAGCTATATTAGCAGCAGTTATTTTACTTACTTTATCATTCTTTACAGCATTATTAAAATAAGCAGTGTTTGCATTAATACGTTTAAGAGCATTAGCGTGTTCTTCAATCATAATTCTAACATTTGTATTCATATCTTTATAATTTAATTTGTTAATAATTTATTTACCTGTACTTCCAAAACCACCATCACCTCTATCAGTTATTCCTAAATCTTCAAGTGTTTTTACTACTTCAAAATTAGTTTGACGATGATGAGGAATTTCAATTTGACCAATAACATCACCAACTTCAATCGGAATTACTGCATCTGCTATAGGTCTAAATACAATAAAAATTTCACCACGATAACTTTCATCTACAGTACATGGAGAATTAGCTATTACAAAACCTGCTTTAGTAATTCTACTATTAGGACGAATAGTTAATGAATCTCTATCTTCAAGAGCTACATGAATACCAGTTCCACATTTAGTTCGACCATCTTCTGTCTTTTCAATAGAAGTACAAACTACATCACAACAAGCATCAGTAGCATGACCACCAAATCCATTTTCTTTTGAGTTAGCTACATAATGAGCATACTCTGGAATTTTAGCTGCAACTTTAGGATCAAGCCAAATCTTAACTGGAACAAAATCAATAGCTTGACGAAGAGCTTCTTTAAGTTCTTTTTCAGCTAATTCACGATTGTCTGGAGTTTCTTTAAAAGCATTAGTATAATTAATAAATGCTTTTGCAATACGATTACTTAATTGACTCATTTTCTATATCATTAAAATTAATATTTAAAATTCTAATTATCTCTTCTTTTATTTCAAGTTTATCTTTATATACATTTTCAGGATTATAATTTATACTTCCGTATTGAATTTCATTATCAACATCATTATTAACAATAGTTCTAAAAGATTCTTCTCCTTCATGTTTTTTATGATAAACATAATCTACAAGTATATCAATATATCTATTATCTATCATTTTTATTTTTATTTTTAAAATTATAAACTATAGCAGAATATTCATTAACTACATAATGAGTACTATTATTAATTTGTTTAATAGTAGTATTAGCCTGTTCTTTAAATCCTTCACAACCAATAGCTTTAATCATACAAGGATTTAATAAATACCAATCTCTACTAGCTTCAACAGTTTCAGGAAGACCTTCAATATCTCTCCATTTAATTATAGCACCAACATTAACTAGTTCTTTAATAGCTGCATTAATTGTTTTTGGGTCTTTAGTTCTACATATAGGAGAATCAGCTATATTTCTAGAATTAAACTTAATGCTAGTCTGACTAGGTAACATAGTTTCGCTAATATAGCAAGCTATATCACAAGCAGTCTTACTACAATATCTGTGAATAATAGTAGAAACAAATTTACCAGTATCTTTAAATACTTCATAAACTACATCTACTTTAATATCACTTCCTTTAAGTTTATTCTTAGCTTTATGTTCTTCCATAATAGAATTATAATTATTACCTCTAATCATAGCTTTAGTACTTTAATTAATATCATACTATAAAAATAGGTATTTTCCCCAAGTTGATAAAATCAAAATGGGGAAAAATGATATTAATTAAAGTTAAATCGCTATTTAACTTATTGATTATCAAGTAGTTATAAACTATCTATATATATATATAATATAGCATTACTTTTACTGATAACTATTACAAACATACTCATTATCTTTAAAACTAGCAATATTATCAATAGAATAATTACTATAATAAAGATAATTTAATAATTCAGCCTCTCTACGGGGGGTTTCTAGTTTATCTAGTACTTCTAAAACTTCTAATGACATTATTAGACATATTAGTACTAAGATTAGTATATCCCGCCCGTAGGAAGACTTGAGATTATTTTATTAACTTATTTAGTTTATCTTCAACATAATTAAGCCAATCTTTAGCTGCAACATAATTATCAAATACTAATGATTCAGGAATACAAGGAAGAATATTGTCATCATCAGTTTTAATTCCATAAGCAACAGTTTGATATTGTTCTGTTTTAACTAGTTGAAATTGAACTACTATACCATAAGCAAATTCTCCTTTAACATGGTCAAAGAATAGAACTTGTCTTCCAACATCATACTGAGGGATTTTTATTCCCTCAGTATCATTATTATTAAAATTAACTTGCATAGGCTATAGCATTATTAAGAGCTTTATTCATATTATTATTAGCAGAACCCCAAACAAGAGAGTTCATTCTCTTTTCTCCTTCAAGATTTGCAACATTACAATAAAAGCCAGTAACGGCATTATAAGCGCCCCAAGCAGTACCATAAATATCTTTCTGACCAATACCATCATTATAATAATTAAACATATTAGAAAGAATATTAGCTTTTCTAGTAGATATTTCAGTTGCTTCAAGAAGTCTATAATCTCTATTAATAAGACGTTTAAAACCTGTTTTATTGTCATATTGCATTATTTTTTGAATTTCAGCAGGAGTTAATTGAAGATTACAAAGATATTCATAAACTTGTTCATCTTTCATAGTAACTTTAGCTAATTTTCTATACATTTCTTGAGCATCAAGAGCGTGTTCACAAGCAACTTTAAGAACTTGTGCTCCTAATTCAAGTTTTTCTTTTACAGATTTAGTATGACGAAGACGAATATGACAATCAGCTTTATTTATAGCACCATTAAGCATATTAGTACATATAACTCTTACAGGTGTAATCATAATATCAACAGATGAATTACCATCATGTCCATTACTAAATATAAGATAATTATCTACTACATCATTACTATTAGCTACAGAAGTTTGTACAGGAAGTTTAACACTAACATAAACTTTTTCACCAAAGTTAAGACAAGCAGCTTTATCCCACTTAGCAAGATTTTCACCAATAGCATTATTGAAGAAATTAAAAGCATCCATATTTTGAACAACTTCATATTTTTCTTTAACTAATCCTAAAGGATAATTATTATCTGTACGATAAGTAGCATAAGCATTATTCATTTCTCTATAAATGTTTCCATCATGTTGAAATGCACAATCATCTATATTATTATTTCCATTAATTCTAAATGGCATTTTAGCTACTAATTCACATTTAGCTACAGACCAATCAAGTCCAGCTTTAGTCATAACTTCTTGAGCAGTTTGACAATCAGAAACGTCTTTACCTAAAGCCCAAGGAAGACCACCAGTATTATATTTACTCATAATTCTTTATTTAAAATATTAAACCATATCCTTCTTTATATCTATCAAATGTTTTTAGAACAATAGAAATAGGAATTTGTTCATCTTCAGGAAGAGAAGCATTTCTTTTTTCTATTCTAGTAACACATTCAGTAAGAGGAGTATTAAATAATTTATATATAATATCAGCTTTACTATCAACATTAAGAACTAATTGTTTTATATGTTCAAGAGTTTTAAGATTGAGATTCATATCATCAATTACAACCTCAAATCCTCTAACCATTGCATAAGTAATAGCTTTATCTTCAATTTCATTACATAATTCTTCTCTTTCAAGAACCCAATATTTACCAATCATTTTACGAATAGAATCACGACTAATTCTAACTCGTTTAGTTGATTCTTTATTAACATAATCCAAAGCCCAGGTAGATTTACCTGAGCCTTGAATACCTTGACAAATAATTACTTTACTCATCTTCTATATCTTCTTTTGGTTTATAATTAGGATTTAAATCATCAATATTATAAGTATATTTATAAACTTTATCTATAAATTTTTCAATACTTACAATATGTTGTCCTAATTCTTCGCCATTATATTTTAAATAACTAGCAGAATTTGTAGCATCTACTAAATTTTCGCCAATAATATTGAATTGAAGTTTAGTTTTATCTTCTTTTACAATGTCAGTTTTAACAGTATATACAGCAATAGTATCCATATTATCTTATATTTAAATTTTCATTAGTAACAACTTTTCCGATATTAGAAGTACAACCTTCTTCTACAATTTTAGTTTTAAGAGTCTTCTTATCAACAGTAGGTTTAAAATCCCAATTATTAGGACTAGTATGACCTACTTGTTCCATAAGTTTATAACCTTCACCATTAAGAAGTTTAGCAGCAGATACAGGAATTGTAACATTAATTGTAATATCATCTAAATCTTCAATTTCTACTTCACCAGCAGCTATATTATTTTCTGCAACAGCAGTTTGCTGGATAGAATCAAGAAGACTATTAATATCTACAGAATCATTACATTGTAATGTATTCATAAATATACCATTAGCAAATACTCCTTTAAGAGTTTCAGTTATATGATCGATTTTATTACTATCAACTTCAACAGAAACAGAAGGACGAATACTAACTTTACCAGTACCCCAATCAAAGAACTTCTTACCTTTCTTATCTTCTTTACCAAAAGTATTAATTGCATAAAGAACAAGATTAGTAAGAGATTTTATAGTATTATCTTTACTCTTATCTAAAGCTGCAAGTCTATCTTTTTCTGCTTTAATAGCAGCTTTATCAACTTTAAGCTTATTGATGTACTCAACATAATTCTTAACTTTAGAAGTTACTTCTTCTTCATTAAGTTTAAGTTTTTCTTCAATCTCAGGAGTAAGTTCACCACCATTTTCTTCGAGTTCTTCAAATATATCAAGAAGTTCTCTATCAATATCAAATATACTTTTTCCCATAATTAATTATTTACCAGTTCTAACACCTCTACTATCTACTAAATAATCAGCATTAGTAGCAACAAATTTAATTCTAATTTTACCACAATTATTACAACGAGAAACAATATTAATTCCTACAGTTGTATCAGTAGAATCTTTAACTTCTACTTCTTTATAAACTTCATAATGATGAAGTCCAATAAAACATTGTTTATTTAGTCCCATATTAAACATAATCTAAAAGTAAAACACGTTCATTATCTTCACTATAACCATAATGTCTTTGTTTAGCATAACTATTATAATGTTTTGCAAACCATTTGCAACCTAATAAATATTGATACCATGTAGCACTAACACTAGCATGATATTCTTTAACTTTAATAAGAGGTTTATAATGTTCTTTCCAATCCCAATAAGTAATAGCAGAATCTATATTAACATTAAAATCTCTTCTTATAAGAGCTATATAATCTCTGAAAATTTCAATTCTTTTATTAACATAATTGGGTTTAGTTCTTTGGTCAAATATAATCCTTATAGGGCATTTATTATTTCCAAACCAATTCCAAACATAATTGCTTACTTTACCATAATCAACTTTATTATGAACAAAATGCCATTCATAATCATTATACGAATTAATATAAAGATTAATACGAATATCAAAATATTCAACACCATCTCTATATTGTTCTTCAAGAGTTTTATCTTGGCATTTATTCCAAAGTCTTGTTATCTTCCCCCAAAGATTTTTAGGAGGAAGATAACTTAAAGTATTATGACTACCTATCATAGTGGCATATCTATTATAGTTTGTGTATTACCATCATAAATTTCAGGAGCATCATCTGTTATCATATAAGATATATTATTTGGATTATAACCTTCTTTAGATAACCAATAATCAACAACTTCATTTTCAGTAGGAGCAATATTTTCATATTCACTAATATCGTGAATTTCAATTTGACCTGAATTATAATTTAAAATACTTATCCACATAGTTATTTATTTATAAGTTTAACTAATTTATCACCAAGTTCTTTCGTACAAGGATGAACTTTACCACTAACTTCATTACTACGTAAATCAATCCAATGTTTCCAATCATCAACAAAAGCAGTATGAACTACTTGAGTTTTAGTATTAAGAGGAAGAATTTCTCTAGCTTGTTGAGCAGTCCAACCAAATTCAATACATTTACAATATACAAGATTTGCTATTTGAAGACCATAAAGAAACCAATCTATAGCATTCCAATTTACAGTATATTTATCAGGAATTATATCATCATAATAAATTTCATCATCGTCATAGAAACCAACATTATAATTACTAATATTATCAGTATCAGAATCTGGAATCCAAGGAAGTTTAGCAACACTTATATTATTACCAAATTTATCAGCATTATAACGACAATAACGAGTAGATTCTTCACTAATACTATGGCAACGATGTCTATTAAGTTCACGACTAGCACCAATATCTGTTATAAAATTAACAGTTATTCTATCATCATAATAAGGACAATTAGGTGTATTATCTATAAATTCAAGTTCGTCCATCCAATGATGTTCAATAAGAACTCTCATATTAGTAGTTACATAAATATAACCTTCATGTTCTTTAGTTCTACTATAATTATTGTGAATAAATCTGGTAGCTTGAGCAGCAGATCTAGCTATAAATAGAGGACATTTAAGATGAACTGTTCCATGTTCACATACACTAAGATGAGTTTTAAGTACATCATCATCAGTATAAGGTTGATTAAGAAAATCAATTCCTCTAAATAGAGTTCTAACTAAAAAATCATAATCATTTTCATTATTATCTTTTGGAATACTTTGATAACAAACTCTAGCACAACGAGCTATATGTTTCCAAATAGCATCAAGAGTATAACCTTCTTGTCTCCAAATTTCAACATTAGGATTTACAACTTTAATCATATTATTTACTTTTATGTTTAACAAACTCTTTTCTAGAAGCATAATCTTCAGGAGACATAGCAATTACATTTTCTTTATGTTCACTAGTAACAGGAATTTCTTTATTATCAGCGGATAAATTATATACATATCCATCTTTATCTTTACAAAGATGCTCAAAACCATAAGCATCTATAATTTCAAAAGTAACATCTTTTCTACTAGTTTCTTCAATAAGAATTAATTTACTTGTCTTAACAAGAGTAGAAATATCAATAAAAGATGTTTCTAGCTCCCCCGTAGAAGGTATCGTAGGTTCACCTTCTAACCAAGCTAATAACATATTGCAATAATTACCTAAATCTTGAATAGTATCAAACATAGTTTCATCTTCAACATTAGGATTATTATAACCATTAAAATCTTCTTCTATAAAATGAATCAAACGATTAAGTTTATCATACATTCTAGCTAGACCATATCTATAGCCTAATTTAT
>ENA-OPBL01000047-OPBL01000047.1-human-gut-metagenome-genome-assembly--contig:-NODE-47-length-99746-cov-16.754471_pt1 | contig 99746 bp, 87 predicted proteins | sample MGYA00241073_ERZ501461 | MGnify/ENA primary metagenome ERZ501461 (study PRJEB25962, sample SAMEA2042630) | human gut metagenome | biome: human gut; feature: human-associated habitat; material: faeces... | reverse complement strand
TTCCGATGGCTCTGCGCATCAGGCAGAAAAATGCCCCCGCCTCTGCCGCAAGCATTACGAACAGCCAGATTCCCGGCTCCCACATGGCGATCGCGATCCAGTGAACTACAACCAGTACTCCAAACAAAATCGCAGCTTTCCAGACCTCCCCCAGATGCCGGATCCCAATCCGGACGTATTTGATGATCAGACATAAAATACTGTTCCTCCACAAAGTCTTTGCCTTGATCCTTCTTACCATTCCAAGCCAGAAAGTAAGTCCTGTCATGCAAACGCTTACCGCAACAATCCCTGCAAAAATCAGTACCGATGTGCCATTGAAACCATCTCCGCTAAACCAGACTCCGTTCAGCAGACTGTAACTTAAACTGATTTCCCCATAAATACATATCACCATAACTGCAACCGACAAAAGAATAAAGATTTCTGTCTTCATTTTATCGACCCGATTTAACACAATGCCTTCTTCCCGGTTTGATCTGCCTGCAACAATTGTCAGCCATGCCAGAATTACAAGCATTGCAAATCCGGTTGCAATCGCAATCCAGAAAGTAAATCTTACCTGCGGTGCATACTCCTGATAAATCTTGCTCTCCTGATAAAAGTCATCCTGGATTGGATAGGAAGTATCTACCGCGAACATGCATTCGTAATTATCCATCCACATATTGCCACCGATCAGTGATTTCCACTGTGATCCGTCCATATCAATATCACTCTGGTACTCAGTAAGCTTTGGTGTGGCAACCGCATATACTCCCAGCTTTTTCATACTTTCCAGATTCTTTTCCCATTCATCAAATCTCTGATATGCAAGACGGTTGGTATAAACTTTTTTATTGTCCAGATCTACAATCATATATGCAAGATTGGTATTACCTTCTTTATATTCTTCCGTTACATACTGCCACGTCAAAAATTCATCCCGTACACTGTCCACAGTATTTCCAAGCATGGACATCGCATCACTTAACTTGCCGTTCCATCTGGAATCCTTGTTCACAACTTCCAGAAGATTCTTCGCGCCCACCGGTGCACAGTTTTCGGAAACTTTTTCTCCGTCATACCGCCAGCACTTTGTGTAGACCTGGCGATTTTCACTGTCCAGAATATTGCGGTAAATACTTGCGGAGCTCTCGATCCAGTCATTGATCAGAGAATCGATCACTTCTCCGGTGCTTTCCAGTGAATATTCATCTTTTGCCTCATCCATATTACCAAACTGAAGGTTCCCGTTTTTAAATTCTCGACGAAATTCTTTTTCATAGTAATAATGGTAGGTTCCGTCATCCTTCTGGCAGACGATGATCTCATCATCATTGTCTCCATCTGCCATCTTGGTCCCGTCTGCGTAGTACATCTCCTGATCGTTTTCCCAGTAATTCACAAGATCACCAAGACGGTATGCAAGCCCATTTACATTTTCATTTGAAATCTTACGATCTGAATCATATTCTTTCAGATCTACAATTCTGTTTTCATCATATTTTCCTTCTGTTTCAAAATTGCTGTCGTATCCTTCCGCAGCCGTAATATCATTTGCAGCACTCATCAGCTTGTCGGTAAACCCTTTTGACTGTTCATACTTCTTATGTGGCTTTTCAAACAGGATTCCTGCCAGATTATCGCCCGGATAACTGAATGTAAAAACCAGACATGTGATCATCACCACCGCTAAAATATGCTCCAGTACGATCAGGATTCCTTTACATGGTGCACTCTGATACCATTTGTTATTCATAAGACCTCCTAACCGATCTTCTCTACCTTATATCCGACACCCCATACTACCTTCAGGTAACGTGGCTCTTTCGGATTGATTTCGATTTTCTCCCGGATATGGCGGATATGTACGGCAACGGTATTGTCCGCTCCGATTGCTTCTTCATTCCAGATATTTTCGTAAATCTGATTGATAGAGAACACCTTTCCCTGATTTTTAACGAGTAACAGTAATATATTGTATTCAATCGGTGTCAGCTTCACTTTTTCGCCGTCCACAGTCACTTCTTTCAGATCATCCCTGATCACAAGTCCCCCGGTCCGGAACTCACTCTGGTTGTCAGATCTCGCCGTACTTCCAAGCTGGGTGTAACGTCTGAGCTGGGATTTTACCCTTGCTACCAGCTCCAACGGATTGAACGGTTTGGTCATGTAATCATCTGCACCGATATTCAGTCCTAAAATCTTGTCCGCATCCTCTGATTTGGCGGATAAAATAATAATCGGGAGGCTCATGTTTTCCCGGATCTTGAGTGTCGCCCGGATTCCGTCCAGCCGCGGCATCATCACATCCATGATCAGAAGATCAACTTCATTTCTTTTCAATACCTTGATCGCTTCGTCGCCATCATACGCCTTCAGGACTTCGTATCCTTCCTGCGTCAGGTAAATATCTATTGCTTCTACAATGTCTTTATCATCATCACATACTAATATTTTCGCCATCTTTTTCACCTCCTCTATACTATACAAGATTAACAGAGATTTTTTAAGAGATAGGGCGGGATTTTCTTAAGAATTTTTTGAGATTTGAAAATGTGGTGCAAGATGATCTATATTTGTCAGATACAGATTCTTGTGCAAGCACCAATCTGCACCTGACTCATCATATACGCAAAAAAACTCCCGGCAAGTTTTACTTTACCGGAAGTTTTCTCTTGTGAGGTAATATTTATGATTTCTACTTTTCGTCTTCTCTGTGATCTGCTTTTATATTGCGGTATCCTGCGATCAGTCCAAATCCGATCAGTCCAACACCAACTATCAGAAACAGAATCGTCGCCACGATCATAACAAGCTGTTCATTACCATGACTTGTGGAAATCGCCCTGAACATCTGGTATGCCAGTGTCAGCAGATAAAACCCGGCCATTGCATAAATCGCCAGTCTTGCATTTTTCTTCCATCCGTCATTCTCCGGCATCTTATTCTCGTCCATAACATTTCCCAGCCTTTTCTTTTTATTTTCTTACCAGATATTTTCTCATATCAATTGCACATGCGATCAGAATAATCAGACCTTTGATCACATACTGCATATTCTGACTTACTGCCAGGAACTGCAGTGCAACGAAGATGATTCTCAGAATGAACACCCCTAAAACAACGCCGCTGATCTTACCGGTACCACCTACAAAAGATACACCACCGATTACACAGGCAGCAATCGCATCACACTCGTAGTTCAGACCTGTATTTGCCTGGTTGGAACCGATACGTGCAGATTCAATGAATCCAGTGATACCATACATGCATCCTGCAAGTGTATGTACCAGAATGGTTGTTCTCATAACATTTACACCAGATACATTGGCAGCTTCCGGGTTGGAACCAACTGCGAACATATTCTTTCCAAATGTTGTCTTATTCCACATGAACCACATGAATACAACTACGACACAAGCGTACCATACATAGTTCGGTATCGGAACGCCACGGATCTTTAAGAAACTTCCTGTTACAAAATTCTTAAAGGATTTGTCCAGTCCGGAAAGTGGCTGTCCGTTGTTACCGTTCAGCATAATGTACATCAGAAGAATTCCGTATACGATCAGCTGTGTTGCCAGTGTTACAATGAATGGATGTAAGTGGAATTTCGCTACGAAGAATCCATTTACCCATCCAACAATACCTCCGACTACGATTACGATCAGAATAACCAGTGGTATCGGAAGAACCGGAAGATCCGGGAAAATTTTGGTTGCATAAGTTACTGACTGCAAAAGTGATGCAGAAATACATGCTGTAAGACCTACAACACGTCCGGCTGAAAGGTCTGTACCGGTAAGTACGATCGTTCCTGCAATACCACACGCGATCGGAATGTTCGCTGCAGACAGCGAGATAATGTTAACAATAGATGCCACGCTCAGGAATCTGCTGTTCTGTGTGTAAGTGTAAATAACTGCGATAATGATCAGAAGATAAATCGCATTATTGATAAGTCCTTCTTTCCACGCTTTTACCTTGTCTGCGGAATCCAGTGCTTTGTATTCTGCATAGCGTGATTTTATATTTGCAAATGCTTTCATCTGGGAAGCCTCCTTCTTTTTGTTTGAAAATTACACATACTTTGCTGCGTAAGTCATGATCAGTTCCTGTGTCGCCTCTTCTGCATCAATCTCTCCGGCAAGTCTTCCACCGGACATAACCATGATACGGTCACAGATTCCGAGAAGCTCCGGCATTTCTGAAGAAACTACGATAACTACTTTGCCGCGGTTCGCAAGATCGATGATGAGCTGATAGATCTCATACTTTGCACCGACATCGATTCCTCTTGTCGGCTCATCCAGAAGCAGTACTTCCGGATCGGTAAGAAGCCATCTTCCAAGGATAACCTTCTGCTGGTTTCCACCGGAAAGTGCACGGATCTTTGTCTCCTGCGACGGTGTCTTTGTCCGCAGCGCATCAATATATTTCTGCGTATCTTCTTTCATGGATTTTTCACTCAGATAAAATCCTTTTTTGTGTCTCTTTAAGCTGGAGATAACGGTATTTTCACGAATGTTCAGGATGCCGAAGATACCGGTTGCTCTTCTCTCTTCTGTCAGAAGTGCAAATCCGTTCTTGATCGAATCCTGTGCATTCTTATTGCTGACTTGTTTTCCGTCAAGTTTTATCGTTCCTGATTTCCTGGTTGCAATTCCAAAAATTGTCTCCAGAGTTTCTGTACGCCCACTTCCGTCAAGTCCGGCAATTCCAAGAATTTCTCCTTTTCTTGCTTTGAAGGAAACATCATTCAGGATCGAATACATTCCGGAAAGGTGTTCCACTTCAAGCGCTACATCGCCCGGTTTATTTGTCTTTGGCGGGAACTGATTGGTAAGCTCACGTCCAACCATCAGGCGGATGATATCATCCATCTCCAGATCATCTGCTTTCTCGGTTGCTACCCAGGTTCCGTCACGCATGATCGTGATTTCATCTGAAATCCGTTTGATCTCTGCCATTTTATGTGAAATGTAAATGATTCCGCATCCTCTCTTTTTCAGCATCTCAATGATATCAAACAGATGCTCTACTTCCTGCTCTGTAAGGGAAGAAGTCGGCTCATCAAATACGATGACTTTTGCATTCACAGATACTGCTTTTGCAATCTCTACCATCTGTCTCTGTGATACCGGCATCGTACTCATGATCCTTTTCGGATCTACATCAATTTTCAATTCTTCAAATACTTTTTTTGTGTCGTCATAGATTTTTTTCTCATTTACCATGACGCCGCCCACTTTCGGGTAACGTCCGAGCCAGAGATTATCCATGACGTTTCTTTTGAGCGCCTGGTTCAGTTCCTGGTGAACCATTGCAACTCCATTTTCAAGAGCTTCTTTCGAATTCTTGAAATTAATCTCTTTTCCCTCCAGCTCAATCTTGCCACTGTCTTTGTCATAAATTCCGAAAAGGCATTTCATCAGTGTTGACTTTCCGGCTCCATTTTCACCCATCAGTGCATGGACAGTGCCTGCTTTAACTGTCAGGGACACATGATCTAATGCTTTTACGCCCGGAAATTCTTTACAGATATCCGTCATCTGCAGTAAAACATCCTGTTTCATAGCTGTCCTCCTGTCTCTCATCTTCTAATCTCGCATACCTTTCGAACCTGCCACTATGCAGTTCCATCCGGCTGCGTCACAACTTTAGAAAAGGTGGCTGGCCAACCACCTGGCCGCCACCTTTATTTTTTACATTTTTATTTTCCTGAGTATTCCTGGTAAGGAATGAAGATCTTGTTGCTTACTTTTTCGGAAATATTGTAAGAATCTGTTCCATCCATCAGATCTTTTCCACCTGCTGCATTCTTAGCAAGGTCTGCGATACAAGCTGCCATACCATCTGCATCCTGTTTAACAGTTGCTGTCATCTTGCCATCAGCGATCAGCTGTTTTGCTGCGTCTGTAGCATCAACACCAAATACCGGGATCATCTTGCAGTCTTTGCCTGTTCCAAGGTTGTATCCCTTATCATTCAGAGCTGAGACTGCACCCTCTGCCATACCGTCATTGTTGCAGATAACAAGTTCGATCATGTTATTGCTTCCTTCGTTGTACTGGGAAAGGTTGGTTGTCATATAGTTGTTAGCTGCTGTTGCACTCCAGTTACCATCCTGGTCAACCTGATATTTGTCACTGTTAGAAGCGTCAAAGTATTCCAGTGCCGGTTTGCCGGCGTCTGTGATGATCTTATCTGCATCTTCTACAGCAAACTGTGTACGGTAAATAGCTTCTGCATTTCCGAGCTGTCCCATGAACATTGCGTAAGAGATCTTTCCATCTCCGTTGAGATCCATTTCATCAAAATGTTCTACTACATAGTTACCGATCATTTCGCCCTGCATATGTCCTGCTTCCGGAGCGTCTGTTCCTACGAATGCGCACTTTTCATAGCTTCCAAGTACATCGCCTTCTGTCTTGTCATCTTCGATCGCACGGTTAAAGAAAATAACCGGGATTCCTGCTGCTTCTGCTTTTTCAACGATCTGAGAAGAAGCATCTACAGAACCGGATGTAACGATGTTGACGATCAGTGCTGTAGCACCTGTCTGGATCGCTGTATCAATCTGTTCGTTCTGTGTTGTCTGGTTGCTGTTTCCATCATAGTCCTGATATTCAACACCCATCTCGTCAAGTTTTGCATCGAGTGCTGTACGGACAGATGCGATATAAGTATCAGAATAGGTATAGTAGAATACTGCGATATTAGCGTCTGATGATTTCTTATCACTGCTTCCACCGTCACTGTCACTCTTACCGGAGCCCCCGCATCCTGCAAGCATTCCAAGTGCCATCACACCTGCGAGCATCGCTGCTACAATTCTTCTTTTCATAATTTCGTTCCTCCTTGTATAACGTTTACTTGATGATACGAGTATAACAAGAAGGGAATAAAACACCCATGTGAAAAACTACGAGGAGTTTGTGAATTTCAACGTTTATATAAATTTTTACTTAATTTCGTCCATAAATGTTTCAAATGCCCAATTCTTTAAAAAGCTGTAGTCCAAATATTTTTCAGACTACAGCTTCTATACTTCCGAGCAGCTACAAACATTCCACCCGTTACTTTTCTTCAAATGAAAACAGCGCCTTCTGGCTCTTATCATCATACATATTTTCTCTTGTCACCAGAATACTGCTGGTTGCCGTCTCTTTCTTTTCCGGCTTCTGACCATTCAGTAGTGTATTGATCTGCTCAATCCCCAGGTATCCCATCGCATATGGGTTCTGGACGATCAGCGCATCTACATTTCCTTTTTCCAGCATTCCAATGGATTTTACGTTACTGTCAAACGCAACAACCTGCGTCCGCTCTCCGGCGCCAAGTGCTTCTACCGCATCCCCGACTCCAAGTGTTGTCCATTCATTAAATGTCACGATCACATTGATCTGCGGATTGTCAAGCAACATCCTCTCGGTGCCCTCTCTTGCGTCGGTGATCGTAGACTTCACATTGATGGACGCCGTAATATTTGCCCGGTCATCATTAAGAACCGTATCCCGGAATCCCTTTTCACGAAGCTGCCCGTTCTCCGTACTCTTATCAAAATTTACGATTCCGATATTTAGATTTTCCGCCGGATTACCAAGCACTTCTTCTCCTGCCATACATCCGGCTTCATAATTGTCTGTACCAATATAGCATTCCACAGCCTCACTGTTTACCGGACTGTCCACAACCACAATTCTGATTCCTGCCTTTGCCGCACGGTCGATTGCTTCCGCATTCTTTTCAAAATCAATGGCAGAGAACAGAAGTGCATCTACCTGTTCCCGGATTGCCCGGTCTATCATTTCATTCTGCGCCTCATAATCTTCCTCACCGTCTCCATCCGGTCCTTCGCACACCAGATCCAGATTATATTCCGCACTTGCCGCACCGGCTCCCGCATATGCAGACTGCCAGAAAGAAGAATCCATGGATTTTGTCAGAAACACTACTTTTTTCTTCTCGATGACGCTATTTGTACTGCCTTCTTTTCCTTCCCCAAGTCCGTCACCCGTCAGGACAAAAAACAGAATTGCAAGTAGGATCACACCTGCATCAATTGCAATAAATGGTTTTCTTCTACTTTTTCTCATATTCTTCCTCCCTGACCTTCGGCATACGGATCGTCACACAGGTTCCTTCATCCAGCTCACTTGTGATATTCAGTCCATAATTGCTTCCAAAATAAATCTTGATCCGGTCATTTACATTCTTGATTCCGATTCCGGTACGGTCTCCCGGCTCTTTGCGCAGAATCTCCCGGCACTGTTCTTCCGTCATACCGATTCCGTTATCCTCCACCTGGAAAATAATATCTTCTCCGTCCTCAAAAATACGAATCCAGATCTCACCCTCATCGATCATCTGCTTTACACCATGATAAATTGCATTCTCGATAATTGGCTGCAAAGTAATTTTGTTACAAAGATACGAAAGACACGACTCTGCCACCTCAAATGAATAGGTAAATTTGTTCTTATACCGATAATTTTCAATCTTCAGATAACTCTTTGCATGTTCCACTTCTTTTTCGATCGGAATCAGCTCATGCCCTTTACTGATACTGATACGGAACAGCCTTGCAAGTGCCGTAACCATCTCTTCTGCATCTTCATTTTTCCCGTCTTCACACATCCATGCAATCGCATCCAGTGTATTATACAGGAAATGTGGATTGATCTGCGCCTGAAGCGCTTTCAGCTCTGTTTTCCGCAGTGTGATTTCTTCCTGTCTGACCTGCTCCATCAGCTTCTGGATCTTCACAACCATGTGTTCAAACGAGTTGGATAAAGTCGTGATCTCTGTAGTTCCCGCCATCGGCTCAAATACAAAATTTTCAGCATTTTTTTCAAACCGGTGCATGTCATCGGCAAGCTGCCTTACCGGTGCTGAGAACAGTTCTGAAAATGCCCATCCGAGAAGAAAGACTGCTCCCATAACCAGACACAGGACGATCAGAAGTCTGGATACCGCACTGCTTACCTTCTCCGTAATCATTTCATCTACATAGCAGACACCTACAATTTTCCAATCACAGTTCTCCAGATTTTTCACAGTATAGATCGCCTGTTCCTGAATATGTGTCCCTTCTTTTAAATCCATTCCCTTCTCTTCTTTTAACCCGGAATAAATGAGCTGCTGCTGTGGATGATAGATCAGATTGCCTTTTTTGTCCGCAATATAGGCATAGCCGTGCTGCCCGATCCCTACATCATCAACATAATTGGCAATGTCAGAAAAACGGATGTCAATATTTACCTGTATACTGGTTCCGTCTTCTTTCTGAATCTTCTGGTAAACGGTTACAACCCATGGATAATATCCCTCAAACAAAGATTCTACATATGGTTTGGTTATACGCAGCCTGCCATCGTCATCTTCCATTTCGGTACTCTGAACAATGCGATAATTCTCTTTCAGCTTCTGCCCTCTGTTCCAGTAACGCAGAAGCTCCCCATCTTCACCACAGATTGTTACCGCTACTACATCGGAACGGATATTTACCAGATTCTGGATATATTCCTCAGAATGATTATTCTCATGACGCATTCTCGCCACGATCCCTTCCAGTATGATCCGCATATCCTGTGTATAATTCTCAACCGTATTCTGTACCTGTTCACAGCTCTGGGAACTGCTTGTCACTGCACTTTGCTCCATTGCATTCCGGTAAATCTGAACAAAAATAAGCGTTGCAGCCACTACCGAAATCAGGACGATTCCCATTACCATTGCAATAAACACACCGGAAATAGATATATTCCATCCCTTGTGCTGATCTGCTTCTTTTTTACGCCTGTTCATGTTCCCTCCTGTATTTGTTCGGTGATACTCCAGTCAGCTTTTTGAAGCAGTGGCTGAAATAATACTGATCCTTATAACCACACAGCTCTGTAATCTCACCGATCTTCATACCGGTACACTGCAGAAGCTCCATTGCCTTTTCAATTCGTTTTTTCGTCAGGATCTCAACCATTGAACTGCCTGTCGTCTTTTTTATCAGACTGCTGAGATAATTCGGCGACACCCCGATCTCTTCACTGATGATCATAACAGACAGATCCTGTTGGGCATAGCGGTCCTGTATGATCTGCACTGCCTGCTCGCAGATCACCTCGCTGCTCTTCTTTCTCTGATCCATAAGCATTTTTTTAGCCTCCATACACAGCATTTTTATGATCTGAAAATTCTCTGCCATACGTTCCATTTCACGCATCTGCTGCATGGAATATTTTTTCTGAAGAACTTCTACACCACATTCCCCGATTGCCATATAAATAACCTTATATACTGCCGCCCCGATCTCGGTCAAAAGTATCGTACTAAGTACCAGTGTATTCTTGCCTCCATTTCGCAGCTTCTTTTCCAGATCATCCAGATAAATCTCCAGATCCTCTACCATTCCACCACGTAAAAAATTCTCCATCGTTGCTGTAATTTCCTGTATTTCTCCCTGTTCCAATCCCGATCCGTGCTCTGCATCGGAAATGAAATAGACACTGCTTTTATCCTTTCTGGAATAACTGAGCGCATTCATTGCCTCCAGATAGCTCTCTCTGCATTTTCCAAGAGTATTCACACTCCTGCTTACCCCGACCTGACAGCAATATCCCATAATACGCTCCACACTCTGAACAATTTCTTCTACAATAATATGTAAATACTTACCCATACCTCCCGGAGTCGTCGCGATCAGCGATACCACTCTTCCTTCCAGATGGCAGCTTACATAATGAACATATTTTTTCAGGATCATATCAACTGCATTTACACTGCTATAGCTTGTCTGATCCTTTCCATTTGCATCACGGATTCCGGTTACAAGCACCACATACTGCATATTATCCGGCTTTGGATTACGGATCAGCTCACATTCCTCTGCCCGCTCAAGAAGTGCCTCTTCGGACACCCGTTCATTCTGAAAGCTGTCGAGCAAAAGCGGAATAAGGAATTGCGTCTTGCGGATGTCCAGCTTCTCTTTTCTTTCTTTTGTAAATTCTTCCACTCGCTGATCCATGGCTTTTTTAATCTTTATCAATTCCGCCTCGATCTCTTTTGCTGAAATCGGCTTCAGCATATAACTTACAATATTATATTGAATTGCCTGCTGCGCATAGGTAAAATCATCAAATCCACTTAAAAATGCGATCTGTACCATCGGGCGAACTTCCCTGACCGCCCGTGCCAGCTCAATCCCCGATAAAAATGGCATCTTGATATCGGTAAGGAGCAGATCTGGTTCCAGCTTTTCAACCAGTTCCAGCGCGTCTGCACCATTTTCAGCTTCCCCGACCACTTCAAAACCAATCTCTTCCCACTTTACCCTGCGAACAAGACTTCTTCGGATTTCCTCCTCATCATCAGCAACAACAACTGTATATTTCATATTTCTCCCTTTTTCACTTACTGTCAAACTTTCATCTGGTTACAATTTCTCTTTTTATATTATAGAAGATTCTTATCCACTTTTCCATAAATATATCTCCACTCAAATTTGTAAAATTCTACGATTGTATACACAACAATAATATAAAAAACGGACAGGCTGAATAGCTTTTCAGTCTGTCCGCTTTTTACATCTTCTTATGCTGTTTTAAAAATTACATTTTTATAACGATTCAATGCAGTATAAAGGACTAATCCAAGCACACCACATCCGACAACTTCTCCGACACCAACTGTCAACATCATAAACGGAATCGGAAGTGCTACTCCATATCCGTAACGAAGTACAAACGGAACGATTACTGTGTTAGCAATAATCGGTGGTAACGGTGCAAGGAAACGGTTTTTGTTACGAAGCTGATAAGTAAAAAATGCTCCGATCAAAGTTGCAATGCTTCCGAAAATGATATCCGGCAGGATTGCTCCTCCGAGAATGTTTCCAACAATACATCCAACGAAAAGTCCAGGAATCGCTGCCGGTGTAAATACCGGAAGGATCGTAAGTGCTTCTGCAATACGTATCTGTACTTCTCCGAATGAAAATGGTGCAAATACATAAGTAAGCACCACATAGATTGCAGCGATCATCGCTGCCTGAGTCATAAATGCTACATTCTTGTTCTTCATATGAAATTCTCTCCTCTAGTTTTGTTTTACGTGTGGAAGGTCACGAACACACGATTCATTTTACGCCGGGAATCGGCGAAACCCTTGTAAGACCTTGTTTTTAGGGGTTTTGTAACGGGTATTAGTATAACATGGTGGGAATGAAAAATCAAGATTTGTCCAAAATTTGTCCAAAATGGGAAAGGTGGATTCCCAAAACAGAAGAAAGATGATGCAAAAGAGTTGGTTGATATCTTGGCAAGAATCCCAAAAGAAAGAAAATGTGAAGCAATCGGGATAATAAAAGGGTTTGCGCTTTGCGCAGAAAAAGAAGAATAGGAGGATACCACATGAATGAGATTTTAACAATTAACTATGAATCAGAGAATCCGACAGTATCAGCTAGGGAGTTACATGAAAAACTGCACATTGGAACTAAGTTTACAACATGGTTTGAGAGAATGAAAGAATATGGCTTTTCTGAGGGAAAAGAGTTTTTCCCAAAATTGGGAGAAACCTCGGAACAAGGTGGAAGACCGCAAACTGATTTTGAAATATCCGTAGATATGGCAAAACAGATTTGCATGATCCAGAGATCTCCAGAGGGAAAGCAGATTCGCCAGTATTTTATTGATCTGGAAAATGCATGGAACACGCCGGAACAGATCTTTGCAAGGGCGTTGAAAATGGCAGACAAGACCATAGAATCACTCAAAAAGGATAATGCTGTGCTGATGGAATAACCTCAAAAAACTTCATATTTCAGAATATATAGGAGAAAGACATAAGCAACAAAGGAATCGGATATAATGAGAATCCAGTTGGCAGAATAGGCTTTCAAAACTTAAAAAAACTAGCAATATCCGAATATATAGCCAAAATGTAGAAACAAATTAGAGGTTCCGGTATAACAAATCAATGTATATCAGCTATAGAAATTAGACAAACCTACATCTATTGATAATGGAATAAAATATGCTTTATCAAGACAATGGCAATAAAAAAGACGGGTAGATTATTCTATCCGCCTTTTTTCTGCCGTATATCATATATGACTATTGCGACAGTTGGTGATTGGGTACTTGCAGTAGATTTTATCACATAAGATAATGGTTGGTCAAATACTGGATCACTCTCATTTTGTGAAAAGATATATCAATGCTGTAAATTTTCTTGTTCTTCCTGACGCTCTTGCTTTACCACATAAGCGTTACACTCTTTGGCGAAAGCTTCTACGTTAAAAGGCGCTTTTTTCTTTTTGGGAATGATCTTAGGAATAGGTTTTCTTTCCTCTGTGTATATGGTATCGTCTTCAAAGTCACTTTCCTCTGCATAAGGTATATTATCATTATGATCTTCGGGATCATCTGCAATATCTTGTTCTATTTCTTCGTCAGTTTCCTCTTCAAATTCAAGATAGTGGGACTTTACGTATAAGACAGAAAGCTTTTTGAAGATAAAGACAATTATGTCAAACGGTATTATCCATAAGACGAAAAATAGCAAATCGTAAATAAGCCATGCACCAGTTGTTACCCTTACGCCGTCCAACTCTGCAAAACGGGATATAGGCACAAAAATGAAAAGCATTATAACGGAAACAATTGGAAATAGAAAATGAACAACATCAAATTCCCTGTCCCAGTGATTCAAAATGTATGTGGCGAAGTCATCCGAAAAGAACCGGAACGAGCTTGCTGAAGATGTTTCCGGTTCATTCTCATTTACATATTCGTAAGAAGATGGCAAATCATACCCGTAGTCAGTAACTTCTCTGTTCCGTTTTTCTTCTTTCTTTTCCTTGTGCTTCTGAATTTGTTCTTGAATCCATTCTGTTTGACGGTCGGCGCTTTCTCTCATCAGCTCCCTGTTATATTGCCGTTTGGCTTTCTTATACCGCTTTTTCTGCAATTTTCGCCGTTTTTTCTCATATTTCCGGTACATCAAAGACCGGATCAGATAATATTCTATTGGTGTCAAAATGTATTCCCCCTTTGGGTTAGTCTTAAATATCCTTAAAGTATTTACTATTCACCTAATGTTATATCTTTCATTTGACCAGTAGCAATCTGCATAATAGCATCTCTAAATCCATCTGCTTTTCCAGTATTATAATCTGTAAAAGGTGTATTTTCTAATAATTTTCTAATAAGTTTCTTAATTGTTCCAATTCAATAAGTATGTCGTCATAATTCGGAAATTTATCCAGTTCAAGTGATATTGGTGAAATTAACTGTTCCACATGCTGAATGCAATTATCAATTTCTGTCAACAGCTCATCAACTTCATGATAATATTGACTGGTCAAAAATAGTCACAAACATTCAAGATGCACTGACAAATATACAGTGGATTGCGATTGCTGAAAAAATACTGGAATTATTAGGATATGCGCTTGGATCAATCACCGGAGCACTGGCAAGGCTGATAGGAAATCTTATCGCACAAGGAGCATCAGAAGCATATCAGTACTTTGAAGACAAAATCAAAGAAGCCGGAGGAAATGTTGTTGACGGTATTCTGCTTGGAATCCTAGACGCTCTTTTGGGGATTGGAAGTTGGATTGTAGACAATGTCTTTAAACCGATTTTGGACGGCTTCAAAAATGCTTTCGGTATTCACAGTCCGTCAACCGTCATGCAAGAGCAAGGACACTATATCATCGAGGGACTTTTACTTGGAATTACGGATTTCTTATCAAAAATAAAGAAAAAATTTGAGGAAATAAGAAATCTAGTCACCGAGAAAATGGACAATATAAAATCCAGCGCCGTAAGCAAAGTGAATGAAATGAAAAAAGGACTATCCGATGGAGTTGAAAGGATCAAGGAAAGCTTCAGAAGCGGTTTTAGTACCCTTGTTGGATATGTAAAATCTCCAATAAACAGCATCATAAGATTCATAAATAATTTCCTTTACGCAATTCAGACCATGCAGAACTCTTTCGCAAACGCGCTCAACTCCATGAGTATTAGCTTACCACACTGGCTAGAAAAACTGACTGGTTTTAGTTCGGTCGGATTTAATGTCGGATATTGGAGTGCGCCGATGGTTCCATATCTTGCACAGGGAGCTGTTATCCCACCAAACAAAGAGTTTATGGCAGTCCTCGGAGATCAGAAGAGTGGTAACAATATCGAAGCGCCAGAAAGCCTGATCCGCCGGATTGTAAGGGAAGAAAGTGGAAACGGCAAGGGCAGCACGTACAATGTAACCGCGCAAGTAAACAGAAGAACATTGTTCGATCTCGTCCTGGAAGAGGGAAAAGTGAGAAGAACGGTAACTGGAAGAAACCCGTTTGAGACGGTTTAGAAAGAGTGAAAAATGACAGTACGCGAAACATACATGAAAGATTATCTAATTACAGATTGCAGAAAAAAAGAGTTGGTACAGTTTTGCAGAAATGCAGATAATGAAGATCTTATAATGATATTACAGGCTGCAATACAGTCTAATTCGGGCTTGGCAAGTAAATTATTCATAACTCTTACTGAAGGATGTGGATATGATAAAATATGCACTTTTGCTTCTGTTCCGGCTCGAAAAACGGATTATCAAGCATATTTGCGAAAAGCATTGAAAATACTGAATGATATGTTATTGCTAAAGAATATGCCGACTGATTTCCCGGCTGAAAAAATATAGCGAATGATTTTTCAGAAATAACATAACACAATGGTTGCCTTGTCTGCTGTCATCATGGTAAGATACAGACAGGGAAACCAAAGCCAGGCGGCTACCCTCTGTTACGGAGGGATAAAAAACACCCTCCAGACGAAAGAAAGGAGGGCGATACGATGGTTACATATTCTGATCTGATTCAGTTTAGTATATTCATTGTTGCCCTTGTAGGTCTTTGCTATGAGATTTTCAAGGGTAAAAGAAAATAGCCGCCATTACTGCGAATAATGACGGCTGTTGCATAATAGCTTAACATTATAATCGGGTAGCCGCTTGCGGTTTCCCTCTTTGTGTCTTAAATATAGCATATCTGGCAGCAGGACGCAAGGGGTGAACGAAATGTTTACCCTTATCTCCTTATGATCTGAATCGACATTTTAACGTACCAGTCAAAAATGACCAACAGCTTATATACCGAATAATCATTCATAGTCTTCTAAAAATGAATCGTTCTGTCAGTTCATAGATTTGCTCATTTTTGAGCGGGTTTTCAAAACGGGACTGTGTAAGTTATTCTTCGGAGTTGCATACATTGTCGTCTGGACTGAAATCCAATATAAGCTTATACCCTATAGCTGACAGAATTTTTTCAGCATCTTCAAAACCGAAATTTTTCTTTGTAAGTAATTTGGTTAAACCTTGTGGTTTGATACCTAATTTTTCCGCAATTTCCCGTTGAGATATTTGTTTTTCTAGCATCAATTTTTTTATTTCTATAACAATTTGCTGATTGTTTTCATAGACAATGGACATAGTGACACCTACCTTTCTAAGAAGATTATAATAAAATATAAGTTATAAGTCAAACGAAAACGGATAAAAATAATACAGAATATATTACAAAACGGTTGACGAGTAACCCAAAATGGGTTATAATATAGTTACAAGTTAAGGAAAACACAACAGCAAAGGGTGAAAACGAAGTGGCAAAAGCGTACCGGAGACACCAGTATAACGCCGGACAAGGGTAAGGGGATAATGAGATGGTCAAGATACCTTAGATAGCTTTAAGACCTGCCGGGACTGTTGTAAGCCTTGAGAAAGGAGTACAGAGGTTATGAAGTATGATCTGAAGAAAATCATGTTGAATGCATGGAAAAATTACCGCCGGTACAGTATCAGCTTTGCAGAGGCACTTCACAGAGCATGGTTATCTGCTAAAGCAGAGGAAATCAATGCAGAGCGTATTAAACGAAGCAAAGAGGCAGCAGACGTGACCGAGGATACAAATACTTGGGTTGGATGGAAAAAGCTCGGATATGAGGTAATACACGGATCTAAAGCACTGTTTGGCTGTTCACTGATCTGGGGTTCCAAAGGAGATGGCGCAAGTTACAATGCAAGTTTCTTTGGCAGATCACAGGTTCAGGCGGTTGGATAAAGGATGGTGAGGAAATGGAAACCCAAAAAGAAATGACCGATCTTAAATATAAACTGGAACATGGTTTGTACGTTAAAAAAGAAAAAATTACATTGATGGAATGGTATGAAACTTGGTTGGAAGAATATAAGAAAAATCGTGTAAAAATCGGAACATATACCAGCTATGAAAAGTATTATAAAAGCACAATAAACAATCGGTTAGGAAATAAAGAGTTATCGGAGATCCGAGGGGAACACATTCAGAAATTATATAATGATATGGTAAAAGAAGGGTATGCTATTTCAAGTATTAAGATCGTATCAGCAATTTTAAACGGCTGTCTTCAACAAGCTATGAAGAATGGCTTAATAGAAAGAAATCCTGTTAAATTGGCTGAATTGCCCCGCCAAACAGGAACGAAGAAAGAGCGAACAGCTATGACAAAAGAGCAACAGGATTTATTTATGAAATATGCAGAAGAAAGCTATTTATACCACTTTTTTTCTGTAATGCTTCGGACTGGTATGCGAAAAGGTGAAATGCAAGGTCTTAAATATTCTGACATAGATAAGAAACAAAATGTAATTCATGTTCGTAGAACTTTAAAATACATCGAGGGAAAAGGATATTTTGAGGATACACCAAAGACAAGAACTTCTACCAGAGACATTCCGTTGACTGCTGCCATTACGGAACATATAGAAGCTCAGCGGAAATATTGGGGATTTAAGGTTGTAAGAATGGATCAGTATTTATTTTGTAATGAAAACGGCGATCCAATCAGCCGGGAACGGATCCAAGGTGAAATTGACAGAATCATAAAGAGAATAAAAAGTGACGGATATGATTTCCCACGGATCACAAGTCATGTATTCCGACATACTTTTGCAACAAGAGCAATTGAAGCCGGAATGCCACCGCAGGTACTTAAAACCATTTTGGGACACAGTTCTTTAGCGATGACAATGGATTTATACAGTCATGTTTTGCCAGACACTAAAGCAGACGAAATGCAGAAGATAGCAAATGTATTTTAGAGGGGTTCGCCCCTCTTCTTTTTTGTCCAAAATTTGTCCAAAACTGCATAAACGATAATAAACAATGATAAACAGAAAAAGCCTGAAAACACGCTGTTTTCAAGGCTCTATAAACGTAGATAACACTCTATAAACTTATTATAAAAGAAGTTTTGTTTTACGAGTGGAAGGTCACGAACACTCGATTCATTTTCGCGCAGCAATGAGTCAGGCGGCCATGATTGCATGGACATTTGACGAATGCCGCGGAAGGCATATACAGTAAGTATATGACCTTACGCCGGAAATCGGCGAAACCCTTGTAAGACCTTGGTTTTTTAGGGTTTTGTAACGGGTGATAGTATAGCATGAAAAGCCGGGAAAAGCAAGGACATACCCACTTTCTATTAAAATTGCATATTGTATTGTTAAATTGCATATGCTATAATGCCAGTAGGCAAAAAGATAATGCTATTCCATAGTGAACAGCAACGAAAAACCCTCGGAGTGCCATCCGAGGGTTTTTCTATTCCTAATTCTTGTGTGGAAAGTTTTTTTATCTTAATGAAAAATTAAACTTAATTAAGAAGTCTAAATCTACTGTAACCAGGCCGGATATGATAGACTATGAGTTGTGTAAAATACAATTCATGGAGGAAAAAATGAGTAGAATATACAACGCCCTGATCGAACTTGTTGCAGCAGCAGTTTTTATAATTCCGCTTTGGGGTATATATGAGAAGTTTTTTTTTCAGAGCTGGAAACGAACGATGGTTTATATGATCTTTGGATTTTATCTGGCAGTAGTATTAGCATTAGTGGGATTTCCGAATATCACGATGTTGCAAACGGAGTTTACAGTGAATCTGATTCCATTTATTTATATGTTGTCAGATTTTGTTAATGCGTGTTTGAACGTACTCTTGTTCGTTCCGTTTGGTTTCTTTTTACCAATGTTATGGAAAGAATTCAGAAATATAAAAAGTGTTGCTTTGGCAGGAATTGTTGCAACGTCTTTTGTTGAGATTTCTCAACTTTTTACTGGCAGAGCAACTGATATAGATGATATCATTACAAATAGCATCGGTACTTTGATCGGTTACTTTATTGTACGTTTTGTAACAAAAAACTTTACAAAGCGAACTTTATCAGATTCAAAAATTAATGATTTTTATTTGATCTGTGGTTCAGTAGGTGTTATTATGTTTTTCTTACAGCCATTTGTCTCAACATGGTTATGGGGAATACTTTTATGATAAGCCCGGATATCAGTTTCAATAAGGAGTGAGCGAACATGACATTACAGCAATTAACCTATTTAGTTACGGTTGCGGATTGTGGGAATATTACGGAGGCTGCAGAAAAGCTTTTTATTTCACAGCCGTCGCTTAGTGCAGCAATTCATAATCTTGAAAAAGAGATGGGAGTGACTGCATTTACAAGATCTAACAAAGGCGTTACTGTTACAAGAGAAGGCGAAGAGCTATTGTCCTTTGCAAGGATGCTCTTAGAGCAGGCTGACAATATGAAAGAACATTTTGGAAATGGAGAGAGAAGAACACCGAAGTTTTCTGTGTCTTGTCAGCATTATTCATTTGCGGTAAATGCTTTTGTTGATCTGATCAAAGAATATGATGCAGACCAGTATAGTTTTATTATAAGAGAGACACAGACGGGCGAGATCATTGAAGATGTGGCAAGCGGAAAAAGTGAGATTGGGGTTCTTTATCTTTCGGAACACAATGAAGATGTGATTCTGAAGCTGATAAAGAATAATCAGTTGAAATTTGAGGAAATGTTTGTTGCAGAACCGCATGTATTTATCTGTAAAGATCATCCACTGGCAGAAAAAGAAATGATTTCCATGGAAGATTTACGATCATATCCGTATCTTGTTTATGAACAGGGAAATAATAATTCGTTTTATTTTTCAGAGGAATTTATAAGCATGCTTGATTTTCCGAAGAGTATACAGGTAAGAGACAGGGCAACCTTATTTAACCTAGTGATCGGATTAAACGGATTCACAGTAAGCAGTGGTGTGATCGACCAGAAATTAAATGGAAGCAGTATTATAGCGAAGCCATTAGATGTTGATAAAACGATGAGGATCGGTATTATTAAAAAGAAAAATATTATTTTCAGTCGTTATGCATCTTATTATGTAGAGGCGCTGAGAAGGCATTTGTAAAAAATAAAGAGCAGGGATTTCGGCATAATGAAATCCCTGCTCCTTCTTTTACTAGCAGAAGAATTCTTTTGCAGCTCGTACCAGATACTCAGTATCTTTCACACCTGCAGTCTCATAAGGGGAATGCATTGCCAACTGCGGAAGTCCGATGTCAACGGTATTGAGCGCAACCTGAGTGTTGGAAATATTTCCAAGGGTAGAGCCACCGGCCATATCAGAACGGTTTGTGAATGTCTGAACCGGAACATCTGCCCGCTTACATAGGTCGCGGAACATGGCAGCAGATACGGCGTCCGTACAGTACTTCTGGTTTGCATTGAATTTCAACACGATTCCTTCGTTCAAGTAAGGACGGTTTGTCGGATCTGCTTTCTCTGTATAGTTTGGATGAACCGCATGAGCATTATCCGCAGAGATCATAAAGCTGTCTGCAAGATGAACACGATAATCTTCTCCATCATATCCAAGTGCTTCGTGAACACGGATCAGTGTGTCAAAAAGGAACGTGGATGCGGCGCCCTGTTTCGTACCGCTTCCAACTTCTTCATTATCCAGAACACAGTGTACAGCCATACATTCTTTTTTCTCACCGGAAAGAAAACCTTGAAGTGATGCGAAGGCACACTGCAGGTCATCAAGTCTGCCACTGGAAATGAATTCTTCAGAAGCCCCCCAGATGGAACCTTCCTGTCGGTTATAAAGGAATAGATCATGTCCAAGGATTTCATCTTTTTCTACCCCGGCAGCTTCAGCAATCTGTTCCATAAAAGTTCCTTTAGGAGAACCACAGCCATAAAGTGGGAGAAGATCTTTCTGTGCGTTGTAGTTGTAACCGCTATTGATCTCACGGTTCATGTGAATCGCGAGATTCGGGATCATAACAAGATCCCGGTCAATATTGATGAGTTTGCTCGCGAATTGTCCGTTTGTCTTATCTTTTATTATAACGCGTCCGGCAACAGAGAGCGGACGGTCAAACCAGGGTGCACAGAGCATGCCACCATATTTTTCTACATTTAATTTCACATAATGTTTTTCTACTTCGATCTCCGGATTCTCTTTGATCTTAAAGGTCGGAGAATCACTATGACTTGTCAGAATGTGCATCTTGTCAATACCATTTTCCGGAATCGTAAATGCAATCAGGGAAGAGTCATTTCGTGTAACAAAATAGTGTTTGCCGCATTCTATATTCCAACGCTGATTTTCCTTTAGTTCAGTAAAATCAACTGCAAGAAGCTCTGATTTCATCTGTTGAACTGCATGAAATGCTGTGGGACTCTTTTGAAGAAATTTTAATAGTTCTTGAGAAACTGAATTGTTCATAGATATTTCCTTCTTTCAAATTGTTTTAAAAATCTTTTTTTGCTGATATATTTACTTTTTAGGATAGGGCAAATCAGAGAGAAATACAAGGCGGAAAAGCATAATAAAAACTTTTTATTTAAGAAGAATTTCACAACATACTGTTTTAAAATGTGCTATAATCTAATTTGGAATGTCAGAGATTCCATTGGAGGAGTACGAATGAAAAAAATATCTTTGAAAATAAAATTAACACTAAAATATACAGGGTGCATATTCGTGGCAACAGGCATTGCGTTGTTTCTTGCTACAGTGATAAGTGGAACAGATGCGCAGTCAGCAAAAGCGATGGCGAAGGTGGTACTTCCAATCGTTTTCATCGCATCTCTTGCAATTGGATACTTTCTGGTAAGAGAGGTTCTGAAACGGACTGCAGACCTGGCAGAGTCAGCGGCGGAAATCTGTAGAACAAAAGATTTCTCCAGACAGTTGGAACTGGAAGAATCTGATGCGGAATTGGAGAGACTGCAGCTGACATTGAATGAATTACTTGAGGATGTGCGCGAGGAGGGACATTTTGCAGAAAATGTTGTACAGGAGATGTGGATGCCGGTCAGTGTGATCCTTACACGAAGCGCATGGTGCCTTGGCGACTGGCGACTGTCCCAGCGTCAGCGCTGGCAGATTGAACTGGTGCAGAAGAAGGCACAGATTCTTTCAGATTTTATTCAGGAAGTCTCATTTTTTGCAAAGGCAGATCAGGGATGCCAGCCGGCTTATAAAAAACGCATGAATATCAGTGAACTGACAACAGGAATTATAGAAGGTCAGATCAGCAGACTTCAGGAGGCAGATGAACCGGTGCAGATAGAATATGAGATTGAACCGGAGATTTACGCAGAAGTGGATGAGAACTGTTATCGGAAGATGCTGTTAAATCTGCTGGAGAATTCCATTGATTATAGCCGGGAGATTGGACTGATCAAAGTTGTTGTTGAAAGTAAAGGCAGTGAATTTACCTGTAAGATTGCAGATGCGGGAATTGGAATTTCGGAGACGGATCTGCCGCACGTATGGGATCGGTTTTTCAGAGGAGATCCTTTAGGTGCCGGAGAAGGTCATTTTGGACTGGGACTTTCTGTTGTAAAATGGATTGCTGAAGTACACGATGGATGGGTGGATGCAGAAAGTATCCTGGGATCCGGAAGCTGCTTTACAGTGGGGATGCCGTGCGAACCGAAGCCAGAGGCAGAAGAAGTGTCAGAGGAAGAGAAGACAGTTGATGCGCTGTTAGAAGGAATTGATGGAGCGGACGAAACAGAAGAGGAGACGGATGCAGATCTGACTACAGAAGCAGAAGGAGCAGTTGCGACAGATGCAACTACAGAAGAAGCTGAGACAGAAGTAACATCTGAAATAAATGAAACGGCTGAGACAGAAGGAGTTACAGAAATAAATGCGGCGACTGAAACAGAGGCAGTGACCGAAAACAGAGATAGCTCAGAAGAGTCCGAAGCTTTGGGTGAGACAATCGCGATGCCTGTGATTACAGAGGACACAGAGGAACAGTCATCAGAGAATTTTGTGCCGGATGCAGAGAAAGATGAAACCGATGTAAAGAGTGAAAATTCGTTCAGGAAAATCAAAATTTGTTTATCAAAAATCAAAAGCTTTCTTGAGGAAGAAGATGACGAAGAAGATGACGAAGAAGATTCAGACGAAGACGAAGAAGCTTTAAATGAATGCGAAGTGATTCCATTTAAAAGCAAAGAGGATTCAGATGAAAAATAAAGAGGAGGACTTCTGACGTGAAAGACGTAGCAACAATGAAGGTGGAATTAAAGAAACTTATTGATACAGCTGCAGGAAGAATTCCGGCAGATCTGGTGATTAAAAATTGTAAGATTGTAAACGTATTTTCAGGAAAGATCCAGGAAGGAGACATTGCATTTTCAGGTAATCAGATTGCAGGTATCGGTGAGTATGAAGGCGTGAAAGTGATTGATGCAGAAGGAAGATATGCAGCGCCAGGATTTATCGACAGCCACATCCATATTGAATCTTCTTATGTAAGTCCTGAAGAGATTGGACGCCTGTTAGTTCCACATGGAGGAACAACAATTATGGCAGACCCACATGAGATCGTAAATGTATGTGGAATCGCCGGTCTGGACTATATGATGAAAGCAGCTGAGAACACAGTGCTTGATGTGAAATATGAGCTGCCATCCTGTGTACCGGCTACACCATTCGAGCATTCAGGTGCGGTGATCGATGCAGAAGCAATGAAAGAGCCGATCACAAGAGAAGGAATTGCCGGACTTGGTGAATTCATGAATTTCCCGGGCGTGATCAATGCGGCAGACAGTGATCTGGATAAGATCATTGTAGCAAAACAGGAAGGAAAATTTATTGATGGACATGGACCTGGAATCACAGGAAAAGAGTTGAATGCATATGCCGCTGCAAGAATCGCAGCAGATCATGAATGTTCTACAGTAGAAGAGATGAATGACCGTCTGGAAAGAGGAATGTACATTCTTCTCCGCCAGGGTTCTGCATGTCACAATCTTCGCACACTGATCAAGGGAATGACAGCAGAGAACAGCAGAAGATGCCTGCTCTGTTCTGATGACCGTCAGCCGAAGACAATCCTTCACGAAGGACATCTTGATAATCATCTGCGTATCTGTGTAGAGGAAGGTCTTGATCCTGTGACAGCAATTCGTATGGCAACACTTAACGCAGCAGAATGCTTTGACCTGAAAGACAGAGGAGCAATTGCACCGGGATACCGTGGGGATGTTGTTCTTCTGGATGATCTGAAAGATTTCCATGTAAACCGTGTATTTGTAGAAGGTACGCTGGTGGCAGAAGAAGGAAAATATCTGCCAGAGATCAAAAAATGTGATATCTCTTCTGTTAAGGGAAGTGTGATTGTAAAAGATTTCTCCAAAGAGAAATTTAAAATGAATTTGAAATCAAACAAAGTAAATGTAATCAAGATTCTTCCGGGTGGAGTTGTAACAGCGAAAGATACAGCAGAGATTGAGTTGGATGCAAATGGAGAGTTCGTAAGAAATCCAGGAGTTGATCTTGTAAAAGTAGCTGTTGTTGAGCGTCATCAGGGAACAGGAAATGTAGCTTGTGGATTCCTGAAAGGATACGGAATCAAAGAAGGTGCTGTAGCACTTTCAGTGGCTCACGATTCTCATAACATCATTGTTGTTGGAGTTAATGATGAGGAGATGGAATTTGCCGTGAACAGTCTGATCGAGCAGGAAGGTGGTATTGTTCTTGTGAAGGAAGGAAAAGTGATCGAGAGCATGCCAATGCCGATTGCCGGACTAATGAGTGATCAGAGTGGTGAGTGGGTAGATCAGAAACTGACAGATATTCACGAGAAAGCATATGAAGAACTTGGAATCTGTGGAGATGTGGAGCCGGTAATGACACTGTGCTTTATGTCACTTGCAGTAATTCCGGAGATTAAGCTGACAGATATGGGATTGTTTGATGTGACAACATTTTCATTCATTCCTGTAGAAGTTGAATAATGAAGTTAAAAATCAAAGAAAACACCATTGACGTACTGCATGTATTTTGCTATACTTTAATAGTTAAATAAATACGGCGCAGTAGCCAAGCGGTAAGGCGTGGGTCTGCAACACCCTGATTCACCGGTTCAAATCCGGTCTGCGCCTCTGAAGAACCTGAAACTGATTTGTTTCAGGTTCTTTTTTTGAGCACCTACGCCAACAATCTCAGAGATAGAAAAAACTCATGTGAGTTCGTTAGAAGAGATTCACATGAGTTTTTCTTTAAAACAGTCCTTATTTATTTTCCCAGTTCTTTTTATAAATCAGATACAGCGGAAGTCCGACAAAGATCATACCACCGAGCATATTTCCAAGTGTAACCGGAATAAAGTTTGCAAGGCTGTGAAGTGGTGTCAGTGTTGCAATCTGTTCAGCTGTAATTCCGTAAGCTTCTTCTGCTTTCGCAACATAAGCCGGATTAAGTGAAGCAAGGATACCAGCCGGGATATAGAACATATTGGCAACGCAGTGTTCGAATCCGCCGACTACGAAGGCACAGATTGGGAAGAAAATTGCCCATACCTTACCGGCAATATCTCTTGCGGAAGTAGCCATCAGTACTGCAAGACATACCAGGATGTTACATAAGATTCCGGAAGTGATTCCCTGCAGTGGTGAAATTGCGATCTTTCCAACAGCAACTTTGATTGTATAAGCACCGAGAAGTCCGCCTGAGTAGTTCAGGTTTCCACTGTATACAATGAGCAGATCCACGCAAAGAGCACCGACCAGGTTACTGAAAAATACGATGAAAAGATCTCGGAATAATCCGCCCCATGTGACACGCTTGTCAAATACATCCATGATGATCAGACAGTTTCCGGTGAAAAGTTCGCCGCCGAGAAATACGATGAGCATCAGTCCGACAGGGAAGATACATCCGGCAAGAGCTCTTGCTACGCCAACATTTTCTACTGCGTGTGCTGCTGTGCTGCTTGTAGCACCGCCGAAAGCAATAAACGCACCGGCCATGATGCCGAGCAGAATCATTTTTCCAAGTGGAAGACGGGTTTTGTTCTCGCAGGCCTTGATACTCAGATCAATGACTTCTGCGGGAGTGTTAAAATGATTGTCCATGATATAACTCCTTATTCTTCTGTAATTCGGCAGCTCTCTTGCTTTGAATGGTAACACAGTAAGAGAACTGCCGTTGTTATATTGCTATTCGTCAAGAATTTAACGAGAATATTTTATACTAGAAAATATTGGATTTCAAGAGTGGAAAGGCATGTTTATATATAGATACAAAATTCGGGATTTTTATTGCTTTAGGACAGTTATTTGTACGGCTTATAAGCATCCGTAAGCAATAGTAATTATGCAAAATATGTTTATAAAGTTATTCACCTGGAAAATTTTAGAAAAATATTGTTTTGTGTAGAAAAAAGATATCCTCATTTTATCAACAAAAAAGATGAGTTACGAACAAAAAACACATTGAAATTTCAAGTGCATCAAATTATTCTATATCTACTTCTGGCCGGGAATAAAAAACAGAAGGAGAAACACTATCGGATATCTTTTTCCAGGGGAGCGTAGTGCATGTTGTTCGGCTGATATGTTATTAAGACAGTATAAAAGAGTAAGAAGAGAATTAGGAAAAAAGTTTCATTATCGAGACATAAAAAAAGTATATACGATAGTTCTATTTGAAAAAAGTAATAGTGTTTTCAAGAGTTTTTCAAAGGACATTTATGAAGAAATCTATAACATCTGCCGGAACAGCGAAAGGATGATGGGGATGTTTTCAAAAGAACTGGAAATATTGGATCGTAATACAGTAAAACTAATGATTGACGAGTTGGATGAGGCTCTTGGAGAGGAAAGGGAAAAAGTAAAAGCAATAAAGCAGGAAAGGGAAACACTGAAAGCGGAGAAAGAATCGCTGGAGGCAGAAAAGGAACTGATCCGGTTGAGGGCAGAACTGGAAAAACTGAGAAAATAGATGAAATACATAGTGATATCAGTTGTTTCTTATTTACTCTGCGCTCCTGGAGTGTTATAATAACTGTTAAGACTGCCGGGAGGCATCTGTTTGAAGATTCTGATAATAGAAAAAGATAGAAGAATTATTTGAAGGAGTAAATGGTATGGAACTGACAACAATTCGTGAGTTATTTAAGAACAGAGAGGGATATCTGGACAAAGAGGTAACAGTTGGAGGCTGGATTCGAAGCATTCGAGATTCTAAGACATTCGGATTTATCGTATTGAATGATGGATCTTATTTTGATACATTACAGATTGTATATCATGATAAGATGGAGAACTTCGCTGAGGTTTCCAAGCTGAATGTAGGAGCAGCAATCATTGTTAAGGGTACACTGGTAGCGACACCACAGGCTAAGCAGCCATTTGAAATCCAGGCAGAAGAGGTTGTGATCGAAGGAGCATCTGCGCCAGATTATCCACTGCAGAAGAAGCGTCACAGTTTTGAGTATCTTAGAACAATTTCTCATCTCCGTCCGAGAACAAACACATTCCAGGCTGTATTCAGAGTTCGTTCTCTGGCAGCATATGCGATTCACCAGTTCTTCCAGGACAGAGGATTTGTATATGTACACACTCCGCTGATCACAGGAAGTGACTGTGAGGGTGCAGGAGAGATGTTCCGTGTTACAACACTGGATATGGACAATGTTCCGAAGAATGAGGATGGAACTGTAGATTATACACAGGATTTCTTTGGGAAAGAGACAAGCCTTACAGTAAGCGGTCAGCTTAATGGTGAGACTTATGCACAGGCATTCCGCAATATTTATACATTTGGACCGACATTCCGCGCAGAGAATTCTAACACAACAAGACATGCGGCAGAGTTTTGGATGATCGAGCCGGAGATCGCATTTGCAGATCTTGAAGATGATATGGAACTGGCTGAGGCTATGTTGAAGTATGTGATCAACTACGTACTTGAGAATGCACCGGAAGAGATGAACTTCTTCAACTCTTTCGTTGATAAGGGACTTCTTGACAGACTTCATAATGTAGTGAACTCTGACTTTGCACGTGTAACATACACAGAGACAGTAGAGATCCTTGAGAAGAACAATGATAAGTTTGATTATAAAGTATCCTGGGGATGCGACCTTCAGACAGAGCATGAGCGCTATCTGACAGAGCAGGTATACAAACGTCCTGTATTCGTTACAGATTATCCGAAGGAAATCAAAGCTTTCTATATGAAGATGAACGAAGATGGTAAGACAGTAGCAGCTGTAGACTGTCTTGTACCGGGAATCGGAGAAATCATCGGAGGAAGCCAGAGAGAGGATGATTATGACAAGCTTCTTGGAAGAATGAAAGAACTTGGACTTAAGGAAGAAGATTATGGATTCTACCTTGATCTGAGAAAATATGGTTCTACAAGACATGCAGGATTCGGACTTGGATTCGAGAGATGCGTAATGTATCTGACAGGAATGTCCAATATCCGTGACGTCATTCCGTTCCCAAGAACAGTAAACAACTGCGAACTGTAATAATATAAAGAAGTTTTAGAGTGTTATTCACACATGAACAGTAAAGTGTGTGGATAACACTCTTTTTTTCTATATCGAATGTGGAAAACCAGTCCGGTTTATCGTTTGAAGTGAAAGACTGCAAAGAATAAGAAAGTTATAGATAACTAACCTGGTTTTAACATTATTTAAAAGGGATTTTAATAAAATTTTCGCTATTTAACATAGATTTAACATAACTTCACAGAGTTTTTTATAAAGCCATGATAATCTCGGATATGTAAAGAAGAAAAAAGCACTGCGTTTGAAAAACAGATGCAAGACAGTGATTTGTAATTGAAAACAGACATGAGAGAGGATCTGGAGGAAGAAAAATGAAGGAAAACATACAGATTGTTTTCGGGCTGCTTGGTGGCCTGGCGGTTTTTATCTATGGAATGAATATGATGAGTGAATGTCTTCAGAAAGCGGCAGGAGAAAAAATGAAGAAAATCCTGTCACTTTTAACGAGAAATCCTGTAATGGGAGCACTTGCGGGAATGCTTGTTACAGCCGTACTGCAAAGTTCAAGTGCAACGACGGTTATGGCGATTGGTTTTGTAAGTGCAGGACTGATGACACTGCCACAGGCAATTTCTATTATTTTTGGTGCCAATATCGGTACAACAATGACAGCACAGCTGATTGCATTTAAGTTAAGTGACTACATTTATGCAATCATTTTTATTGGATTTATCGTATATTTTATCTCTAAATCAGAACGTGTAAAAAATATTGGTATGACGATTTTTGCGTTCGGTTTACTGTTCCTTGGAATTGAGACGATGGGAACAGTTATGAAACCATTAGCATCAAGCCCTATTTTCACAGAACTGATCGGCAAAGTGGCAGACATTCCGATTCTTGGAGTTGCTGTTGGTGCATTAATGACTCTTGTAGTACAGAGTTCCAGTGCTACAATCGCAGTGCTCCAGAATTTTGCGGCTCAGCCAGGAGCTGATGGAGTGACAAGTATCATCGGTCTGGCAGGTGCAATTCCGATTCTTTTCGGTGACAATATCGGAACAACGATCACAGCACTTCTGGCAAGTATTGGTCAGCCGAAGGATGCGAAGAGAACAGCACTTGCACACTGTATCTTTAATATTTCAGGATGCTTCCTGTTTATCTGGTTCGTAAAACCACTGGCAGCATTTATCCAGTATATTTCCCCTAAGGGACCGGAGATTGAAGTGATCTCCAGACAGATTGCCAATACACATACATTTTTCAACCTTGTGATGACGCTGATCTGGGTACCGCTTGTTGGAGTTATGGTGAAAATCGTAATGCGTCTGATCCCGGACGGAGAAGTGAAAGAAGTCAATGCAGTGCAGCCAAAATTTCTTGATAACAAACTGATCAGTCAGCCTACAGTTGCATTACAGCTTGCAGTAAGAGAATTGATGAATTGCGGAGAGCAGGTAGGCGTGATACTGAAAAAGGCAGCAGAAAAGATTGATAGTGGAGATGGTGCTTCTGTTGAAGAATTTGTAAAAAGCAGAGAAGTGACAGCTGAACTTACAGGAAAAATCACAGATTATCTTGCAGAAATGGCAGCGGCTGGAGTTATGACAGAGCAGCAGGCAGCAAGAGCCGCAGAGCTTCAGTATGTATTGATCGATATTGACAGAATCAGTGAACTTACGAAAAATGTCGCTGTTTCCATGCAGACAGAAAAGCTTGTGAAAAAGGACAAGAAGAGTGCAAAAGAAGAAAGAGTACAGTTCTCGCAAGAAGCATCAAAGGATATACAAAAGAGCATGGAACTTGTCAGTGAAATGTACAATATGGTCATGAAAATGGTTAATAATGAAGAGGCAAATGAGGCTGAAAATCTTGTCAAGATGAAAGAAAAGATCCGCAAGATGGACGGAGATATCAGAAAAGGACATATTAAACGTGTACACAAAGGAAAATGTAAGGCAGGACTTACGGCTGCATTCAATGAGATTCTACATAACGTGGAGAGAATCGGAAACAGCTGTGTGAATCTGGCAGATGCGGCAGAGGACGGAGTGAGATTCAGCACATTTTTAAGAGAGATGGAGTAGAGAACTTTATTATGAGCAGGCAAACTTTCAATAGAAGAGAGTTTGCCTGTTTTCTATCTACGCGAACAACGAGCCAAAGTCCGTGCTTGCACGAGACCTTGGCGACTGTCGCGATAACTTGAGAAACTCGCAAAGCGTGTTTCTCATAGTTTATTAAATAAGAGTTGGTTCCTATTCATGGAAATCCTTTTGATTTTATGCTGATAAAAGAAGAAAAACTGTGCTAAAATAGTTGAGACAACAAGAAAGAACAGTTATAATATTAATCTGTTAATAGAGAGAAAAAAGAAACTTTTACTAATATAGGAAGGAAGTAGTAAATGAAGATAGAATTACCAAAGAAGGTATTGTTTATCATTAATAATCTGCAACTTGCAGGATATGATGCATTTGCAGTAGGTGGCTGCGTGAGAGATTCTATTTTGGCGAGAAAACCGCAGGACTGGGATATCACAACGTCGGCAAAACCAGAAGCAATCAAGGAAATATTTCGCCGGACGGTTGATACAGGAATAGAACACGGAACAGTTACAGTAATGATTGGCAAAGACAGTTATGAGGTGACGACTTATAGAATTGACGGTGCATATGAGGATAGCCGTCATCCGAAGGAAGTCCGCTTTACCAATTGTCTGGAAGAAGATCTTCGCAGAAGAGATTTTACGATCAATGCGATGGCATATAATGATGATGTCCGGCTGGTAGATGTGTTTGGTGGAATGCAGGATTTGAATCATCATCTGATCCGTTGCGTTGGAGATCCGAGGGAAAGATTTTCAGAAGATGCACTTCGTATCCTTCGTGCGGTACGCTTCTCAGCACAGCTGGATTTCCCGATTGAACCTGATGCTGCCAAAGCAGTGAAGGAGCTTGCACCAAACCTTAAGAATATCAGTGCAGAACGTATTCAGACAGAGCTTGTGAAACTTCTGACGTCTCCACATCCGGAGCGCATTCAGGATGCCTGTGAACTTGGAATTACAAAGGTGGTCCTTCCAGAATGGGACGCCATGGTAGGAGTAAAACAGAATACAATACATCATAAGTACGATGTGGCAGAGCATACACTTCATACATTGAAGCATGTGAAGAGAGATAAATACCTTCGTCTTACAATGTTGTTCCATGATATGGGAAAACCGGCAATGAAGACAACAGATGAGAAAGGAAACGATCATTTCAAAGGACATGCTCTGGAAAGCGAGAAAATTGCCCGTACAGTTTTGAAGCGGTTAAAATTTGACAATGAGACGATTCGCATTGTAACGAAGCTGGTCTGCTATCATGATTACCGGATGGAAGCAACACCGGCGAATGTACGTCGTGCAATGAATCGGATCGGTGTTGAATTATTCCCATACTATCTCGCAGTGCGTCTTGCAGATGCAAAATCACAGAGCACTTACATGAGAAGGGAAAAGATTGAAAATATCGTAGAGATAAGAAATCTTTACAAACAGATCCTGATGGAGAATCAGTGCGTGACTCTTCGACAGCTTGCAGTGAGCGGAAGAGAATTGATGGAACTGGGGATGAAGCCGGGGCGCGAACTCGGTGCAATGCTCAGTGAACTGCTGGAATATGTGCTGGATGATCCGGAACGGAATACGAAAGAGAATCTCTGCAAGTACGTGAAAGAAAAAATGGAAAAAGAAAAGTAGAAAATACCGGAAGAAAAAGAGAATACTCAGGTTGTCCCTTTCATACATTAGAAAGAAATCGTTGTCGGTTGCTGTTAAAACCGACAGTAAAAAGTCTGGTAATTGGAAAAGAATAACAATCCAGGTCAATGGGACAGGGGGCAGCCATGAGAGAATATGAGATGGAAGTACTGGAAAAGTACGAACTTGAAGTGAATAGCACCCGGCGGATCAGAGGTGCATTTTATTGCGATACAAAAGAAGGGACGATGCTTCTGAAAGAGACAAAGATCTCGGAGAGGCGCGTCCCTTTATTGTATCTTATTTTAAACCGATTAGAAAAGCAGGGATATCTGGTGGATACACCTGTGTTCAGTAAAGAAGGGAATCTGGTGCAGAATTCCAGAGATGGAACAAGATATTTGATGAAAAAATGGTATCCGGGGGAAGAGTGCAATCTGAAGAGAGAGGAAGATATTTTCCGGGCAGCAAGAAAACTGGGAGAGCTTCATCTGGGATTTCAGTGGTATGAGCCGGACTTGCAGGAGAAAGAAATATTTCAGAAATTCCAGAAAGAAGAGGTGCAGGAAATCCCACAGAATACACAGCAGTCAGTTTGTGAAGAAAAGAAAATGGACTGGACAAAGTTGTCACCATTGTTAAGTAAAAATCCATTGGAAGAAATGAAACGTCGTAACAGGGAAATGAAAAAAGTGCGGTCATTTATCAGAAAACGGGTTGCAAAAAATGAATTCGAATCCTATTATCTGAAGCATTATGAAGAAATTGCATGGCAGGCAGAAAAGGTGACAGAGCAGATAGAGCGGTCTGGTTGCCAGAATCTATATGAAAGAAGTATACGGGAAAGGAAAATGCTTCATGGAGATTATAATTATCATAATGTCATGATCCTTCCGGAAAATGAGGTGATAACAAACTTTGAGCGGATGCGAATCGGAATACAAGTAGATGATTTATATTACCTTTTGAGAAAAGTAATGGAAAAATACCATTGGAAACAAAAAACAGGACAAAATATATTAGAAGCATATGAAAGCGTACGGCAATTAAAACCAGATGAAAGAGAGTATCTTTGCCTTCGACTGGCCTATCCGGAAAAGTTCTGGAAGACAGCAAGTGCTTATTCCAGATCAAATAAAGCATGGCTTCCGGAAAAGAGTGTAGAGAAGCTGCAGACAGCAGTAGAACAGACGAAGGAGAAAGAAGTATTTTTGAGAGAGATCTTCGAATAAAAAAGCTCCGCAAACCGCGGAAAATGTGGATTTATCTTGACAAACAACAGGGAAACCGTTATAACAGTACATAAGGGTTTGAGGCAAGTTATCGTGCAGACTTGCAACCTGAATAAATAAAACTAGGAATAGAATTGTATTTGAGTACAATAAAGGAGGACATAATCCATGAACAAAACAGAATTTATTGCAGCAGTAGCTGAAAAGGCAGAGATTTCCAAGAAAGATTCCGAGAAAGCATTAAAGGCATTTGTTGATGTTGTAACAGAGCAGCTGAAAGCCGGAGATAAAGTACAGCTTGTTGGATTTGGTACATTTGAAGTGAGCGAGAGAGCAGCAAGAGAAGGAAGAAACCCACAGACAGGAAAAACTATGACAATTGCAGCTTGCAAGGCTCCTAAATTCAAAGCTGGAAAAGCATTAAAGGACGCAATCAACTAGTTCAGGGGATTTTGTAGAAGAATATATGAGACTGGATAAGTTTTTAAAAGTCTCCCGTCTGATCAAACGAAGAACTGTTGCAAACGAAGCCTGTGATGCAGGACGTGTGCTGGTGAATGGAAAGACGGCGAAAGCATCTGTGAAGGTAAAGCCGGGAGATGTGATCGAGATTCAGTTTGGAACGAGAACCGTTAAGGTTGAGGTTCTTGAACTGCAGGAGACAACAAAAAAAGAAGAAGCAAAGGACTTATTCAAATACCTGTAAAGTCTGTCAGACGACAGGAATGTATAAGTCAATCAATGGTTATTGTTTTCAGTAATCTTAGAAAGGCAGGGAATATTTTACAAAGTGAGATATTCCCTGCCTTTCTGTATATTGTACGATAAAGCAGTTTTAGAGACACATCTATAAAACCTTTATCTGTCAGGAATAAGTAGAAAAGCTCTGACATATATATAGAAAAGTACAGGGAACCGTTATCTGGTTCCAGTAATATACTGTGGGGTATGCCAGAGAAGAGGGAGGTGCAGCGGATGGAGGAACAGCAAAAGACTGTAAAGGCTCATAAGCTAGTGGTCAATAACCGAAAGACAAGTATGGTGACAGGTGTTCTGGATGTGTTGTCTTTTGATCTGAATGAGATTCTTCTGGAAACAGAGCAGGGAATGCTGTTAGTAAAAGGAACAGACTTGCATGTGAACCGTCTCAGTGTGGAAAAGGGAGAAGTAGATTTGTCGGGAACAATAGACAGTGTTTCATATTCTAATATTTCACAGGCAAAGAAACAGGAAGAAAGCTTTTGGACAAAGATGTTCAAGTGAGGCAGAAAGAAGATGCTAAATATAAAAAAAGAACTGCTTGTCTTCTTCTGTGCCTGTCTTACGGGTGTGAATGTCCGGGCTGGGTACGAGATCCTGATTTTCTTAAGGAAAATGATAATACATAATAATCTGGTGAAAGGAATCGAGGATTTGTTCTACTGGATATTTATGAGTGCATATATTTTCTCACAGATATATGCAACTATGTATGGTAGTATCAGATGGTATTTTCTACTAGGTCTTGTATTTGGCGTTGCCGTTATTCAGAAACTGATTTCGTCTGGAGAAAAAATACACAAAAAAACAAGGAAAAACCTTGAAATTATTAGAAAAAACAGATAGAATATTGATAATTGGGAAGTTTATAGGGGGACTCCGTCAGTGAAGGCAGGATTGAGTTCCCGGTAACGTTAAGAGTGTATTATTTTAGGGTGAATTTTAGATGGCAAAGAAAAGAAGAGTGACTGGACGGCGCAGTTATACAAAGCAGAGACGTCCGAGTCCGTACAAAAGAAGCGTTCTTATGATTTTGTCAGTATTGTGTCTTCTTTCCGGTGTGCTGGGAGTGAATGCAGTAAAGCTTCATGCAAAGAATACAGCGTATAAACAGCAGGAAGCAGAACTGAAGACACAGATCAAAAGTGAGCAGGCAAGAGCAGAAGAGATCAAAGAATACGAGCAGTATGTACAGACAGATGATTACATGAAAGAGATCGCAGAAGATAAGCTGAATCTTGTTGATCCGAATGAAATCGTATTTAAACCAATCAAGTGAATAGTAACCGAATCTGCAAAGTCAGTGAAAGACGAATACAGAATTTTACGAAAGATAACTCCGGGAGAGAAAGTACTCCTGGAGTTTTTCTTTTTTACGCGAACAACGAGCCAAAATCGGTGCTTACACGAGAACTTGGCGACTGTCGCGATAACTTGAGAAACTCGCGGAGTGTGTTTCTCACAGTTTGAGTAACGAGGGGGGATGGAAATGGAAAATGGACAGGTATTACATAGTAGTCTATATGTGGAACAGATTGATAAGTTTGCAGTTTCATTAAAACAGTTAGCGAAAACATTTTTGAAATTAGAAGAAAAAAAGCAGACATTTTCAGAAGAAGAGATTGATGAAATGTTTGCCTGCGTAAGAGAAGAAGTGTGTGAAAAATGTGAGAAAAACAGTTGGTGCTGGGGTGAAAACTATATTCAGATGTATCAGATGGGATACGAGATTCTTGCAGCAGTGGATCAGTATGGAAATGAACTGGATGCAGAGACAAAAAGAAAACTGATGCAGCGCTGCATTATGGCTCCGCGGTTTTATCGGGGGATGCTTGACAGTTTCCACGAAGCAAGACAAAATATGATCTGGATCAATCGTATCGCAAGAAGCCGGGAAGGGTGTGCAACCCAGCTTGATCTATTTGCAGATATGCTGCAAAATGTGGCGAAAAATCTGGAAGACAGCATATTTACAGATGAAAGGTTGGGGAAACGGATCTTGTCTCAATTAAAAAGAAAAGGAATACGTGTACTTTCCATGCATTTTCTTGTGAATGGAGAGGGAAAATATGAATTGCATCTGACGATGCGCACCTGGAAAGCGGAAAAGATTCCGGTAAAAAGTCTGGCAGGGATTCTGAGTAATCTGACAGGAAGAAGATTGATTCCGGGAAAAGAAGGGGCGCAGTTGATCGGAGCGGATTATACAACAGTGGTCTTCCGAGAAGGACCATCCTATTACACAATGTCCGGAATAGCAAGAATCGGAAAAGGCTGCAGTAATATTTCAGGGGACAGTTTTACGATGATCGATCTTCCGGGTGGTAAAAGGGGAGTTGCATTGTCAGATGGCATGGGATGTGGGCAGGCTGCCTGTCGGGAAAGCACACTTGTGATAGAACTTCTCGAAGAACTTCTGGAAGCGGGATTTCCGGAAAAGACTGCGATCCAGATGATCAATACAACACTGGTCTGCGGAAGAGAAGAAATCCATTACTCTACGATCGACCTTACAGTGTTTGATCTGTATACAGGGGAATGTGAATTGATCAAGGCAGGCGCATCCTCAACTTTTATCCGAAGAAAGGATCAGATTGAGCATCTGACATCGACAAGCCTTCCAATCGGAGTGATGAATTCACTTGAAATAGATTCAGTGAAACGGCAGTTGACGGATGGAACGTATGTAATCATGCTGACAGATGGAGTGCTGGATGCACTTCCGGTAGGAGAGCAGGACTTCCTTCTTGAAACAATCATAAAAGGAACGGAAATACGAAATCCCAAGGAACTGGCCAGACACATTTTACAGCAGGTACTTAACTGGACAGGAAAAGAACCGGAGGATGATATGTCAGTTTTGGTTGCAGCTTTGTGGAAATGCAGAAAGTAGTCATTGACATAGAAGTAACCGTTAACGTATAGTTGAGGTATGATGGATAAAAGATTAGAAAAGATTGAAAACTATATCAGACAATATCATATGATAGAAAAAGGGGACAGGATTGTCATAGGTGTATCAGGTGGCGCAGACTCTGTATGTCTGCTGATGGCACTTTGTTCATTGCAGGAAAAGCTGGGATTTCAGGTGCTTGTCTGCCATGTGAATCATGAACTGCGCGGGGAGGAGGCTGCACAGGATGAGGCATATGTGGAAATGCTTTGTCATAAAATGCAGGTTCCTTTTTTTGCATTTCATGAAAATGTGGAATTAATTGCAAAAAAGCGGAAAGAATCATTGGAGGAAGCAGGCAGATATGTGCGAAGACAGGCATTTGAACAACTCTGTAAAGAACAGGGCGGGACAAAGATTGCAACAGCGCATCATAGTAATGACAATGCAGAAACAATGCTTCTTAACATGGCAAGAGGAACCGGGCTTCGCGGATTGTGTGGGATAAGACCAGTGTATGGAAAATGGATCCGCCCACTTCTGGAATTGTCCAGGGAAGAGATTGAACAGTGGTTGAAAGATTGTGATATCAGATATTGTGTTGACGAAACGAATCAGGAAGATGAATACACAAGGAACCGGATTCGTCATCATGTAATTCCGACATTAGAAGAACAGGTTAATACAAGGACGGTAGAACATTTTGTGAAGCTCAGTGAACAGGCAGAAGAAATCTATGAATATCTGGAAAAACAGACAGATCAGGCATGGAATATCTGTGTAAAACAGACAGACGGACTTCAAAGCAGGAAAGAAATATTTCTCAAGGCAGAGGAAATGAAACACCTTGATCCTGTGATAAAGAAATTACTGATCCAAAGATCAGTAAGTGAAGTGGCAGGGGCACAGAAAGATATTGAAAGCAGGCATATCCTGGCGGTACTGCAACTGTTTGAACGGCAGACAGGACGGCAGATCGATCTTCCGTATAGTGTTACAGCCAAAAGAATGTATGAGGGAGTTCTGCTTGCAAAAGGTGATAAAAAAGTTACATCTGTACATCAGAAAGAAAAAAGAAAAGAAGAGAGTGATTCTGTTCTGTGTCTTCAGATTCCGGGAGAAACACAGATCCCGGGAACAAATTTGAAAATCTGCTGTACAATCAGTGGTGAAAATGAGAAGAATTCAGCAAAAGAGATACCACAAAAAAGCTACACGAAATGCTTTGATTATGATATAATAAAAAGCAGTCTCTGTGTGAGATACAGACGACCCGGAGATTATTTTACAATTGATGGGGAAGGAAAGAAAAAGAAGCTGAAGAGTTACTTTATTGATGAGAAGATTCCGCAAGAAGAACGGGACAGACAGCTTCTGATCGCAGAGGAAAGCCACATCGTATGGATTCCGGGCAGAAGGATGAGTTCGTACTACCAGGTGGGAGACCAGACGAGAAAGATTCTTAAGATAAAGATTATGGAGGAATAGAACAATGGCTGAGAAGATTAAAGTGTTAATTTCAGAGGAAGAAGTAGATGCAAGAATCCGTGAACTCGGAGAAAAGATCAGTAAAGAGTATGAAGGAAAGCAGATCCATCTGATTTGTGTTCTGAAAGGTGGAGTATTCTTTATGTGCGAACTTGCAAAGAGAATTACAGTTCCGGTATCTATGGACTTTATGTGTGTTGGAAGCTATGGCGACGGAACAAAGTCCAGTGGTGTTGTAAGACTTGCGAAGGATCTGGATGAGTCTATTGAGAATAAGGAAGTATTGATCGTGGAGGATATCATTGATTCCGGTAATACACTGTATTATCTGATGGACGTACTTCGTCAGAGAAAGCCGGCAAGTCTTCGTCTTTGCACATTGCTTGATAAACCGGACCGCCGTGTGAAAGATGTGCACGTAGACTGGACAGGATTTGAGATTCCGGATGAGTTCGTAGTTGGATACGGACTGGATTATGCACAGAAGTATAGAAATCTTCCATACATCGGAGTAGTAGAAGTCGCAGAATAGAAAGGAAGCAATAATAAATTGAATAATGACAGAAAAAGCAGAGGTCTGAGTGGGGCAACGATCATCAGTTTTGTTGTGATCCTTGTTGTGGTTCTGTGGATGGCGAACCAGCTTCAGATGCATCAGCAGGAGATGACATATACCTCCTTTGTCTCTGCAGTACAGGAAAAAAATGTTTCTGATGTCTACATCAATCAGAACAGTGCAGTTCCGACAGGAACCGTCTCTGTTACATTGAAAGATGATGGTAATACAAGGAAAGTGAATGTGTCAGATGTTGAGCAGGTAGAGAAGCTTCTGACAGAGAATCAGGTGGAGTACAGGCTTTCGGATGTACCGAAGGATTCTATGTTGACAACAGTTGTAGTTCCGATGCTGATCACACTTGGTGGAGTATTTCTGATCTTTTTCCTGATGAGCCGTCAGAACGGCGGGGGAAATTCTAAGGCGATGAACTTTGGAAAGAGCCGCGCAAAGATGAGTACGAAGAATGAGATCAAGGTTACATTTCGTGATGTTGCAGGATTGAGAGAAGAGAAGGAAGAACTGGAGGAGATCGTAGATTTTCTGAAAGATCCGAAGAAATACATCCAGGTTGGAGCACGTATCCCAAAAGGGGTTCTTTTAGAAGGACCTCCGGGAACCGGTAAGACACTTCTTGCAAAGGCTGTAGCCGGTGAGGCAGGAGTACCATTTTTCAGCATTTCGGGCTCAGATTTCGTTGAGATGTTTGTTGGTGTGGGTGCTTCCCGTGTCCGTGATCTGTTCCAGGATGCGAAGAAGAACGCACCATGTATCATATTTATTGATGAGATCGATGCAGTCGCAAGACGCCGCGGAAGCGGTCTTGGCGGTGGCCATGATGAGCGTGAGCAGACCCTGAACCAGCTCCTTGTAGAGATGGATGGATTTGGTGTAAATGAAGGCATTATCGTAATGGCAGCGACAAACCGTAAGGATATTCTGGATCCTGCAATCTTAAGACCGGGAAGATTTGACCGTGATGTCCTTGTCGGACGTCCGGATGTAGGGGGCAGAGAAGAGATCCTGAAAGTTCATGCGAGAAATAAGCCGCTTGGAGATGATGTGGATCTGAAGCAGATTGCCCAGACAACGGCAGGATTTTCAGGAGCAGATCTTGAGAATCTTCTCAACGAGGCTGCAATTCTGGCAGCGAAGGAGAACCGGGTGTACATTCAGCAGTCTGATATCCGTCATGCATTTGTGAAGGTCGGAATCGGTCCGGAGAAGAAGAGCCGTATCGTTTCTGAGAAAGAACGCAGGATTACAGCTTATCATGAAGCCGGACACGCGATTTTGTTCCACCTGCTTCCGGATGTAGGACCGGTTTACAGCGTATCTATCATTCCGACAGGCGGAGCCGGCGGATATACGATGCCGCTTCCGGAGAAGGATGATATGTTCAATACAAAGGGGCATATGCTTCAGGAAATTACAGTTTCCCTTGGCGGACGTGTTGCAGAAGAAGAGATTTTTGATGATATCACAACGGGAGCTTCCCAGGATATCAAGCAGGCAACAGCAATTGCAAAATCAATGATCACGAAGTTCGGTATGTCTGAAAGACTGGGGCTGATCAATTATGATAATGACAGCGATGAAGTATTCATTGGACGTGATTTCGGTCATACATCAAGAGGGTATGGCGAAAAAGTGGCCGGAACGATTGATGAAGAAGTGAAACGTATTATTGATGAGTGTTATTTGAAAGCGCGTACACTTATTCAGGAGTATCATCCGGTACTCGAGAAGTGTGCACAACTGCTTCTTGAGAAGGAAAAGATAACAAGAAGTGAATTCGAAGCACTGTTTGCAGACAGTGAGGTTGAAGGATAGTAGTTATTATATGTATTTAGGATAAGATACCCTCTGCCGGCGGGCGATCCCGTGTTGGCCGGGGGTATTTTGGTTCTATTTTAGAATAGTTTTAAGAATTGAGTTAAAGGAGGCTAAACAGGTGAATAGAGAAGCACTGTTTTGTGACGGTACAGGTGATTATGTCTGTCCGGCAGAGCCTGAGATAAATGAAAAAGTAGTGTTGCGATTTCGTACGGCACACAATGATGTTGACGAAGTGAAACTTCACATCGGAGAACAGGAGTATCCTATGTGGAAGACACGTACGAACGGTGAATTTGACTTTTACGAGATTGAGTATCAGCTTGGTGAGGATATCTTAAGATATTGTTTTGAAATCAAGCAGGGAGCAGAAATCTGTTTTTATAGTAGGTATGGAATAACAGGGAAAAAAGAAAACTATTATGATTTTATTATTTCGCCGGGATTTAAGACACCCGAGTGGGCGAAAGGTGCTGTGATGTACCAGATCTTTGTTGATCGTTTTTATAATGGAGATCCGACAAATGATGTGGAGGATAACGAATATATTTATATTGGGGCACCGAGCCGCAAGGTGAAGGACTGGAATCAGGCACCGGAAGCAATGGATATCCGTAATTTTTACGGCGGGGATTTACAGGGTGTTTTAGATAAGCTGGATTATCTGCAGGATCTTGGAGTTGAAGTTATTTACTTCAATCCGCTGTTTGTTTCTCCGTCGAATCATAAGTATGATATTCAGGATTATGATTACATAGATCCGCATTATGGAAAGATTGTTGTGGATGACGGAGAAGTACTTCCGGCAGGTGCAAAGGATAATATCCATGCGACAAAGTATCAGCAACGTACAGGAGATATCCGCAATCTTGAGGCAAGTAATCAGTTGTTTATCAAACTGGTAGAAGAGATGCATAAGCGTGGAATGCGTGTGATTCTGGATGGTGTATTCAATCATTGTGGCTCTTTTAACAAATGGATGGACAGAGAACGTATCTATGAGCCGCAGCCGGACTATCCGAAGGGAGCATATGTAAGTAAAGAAAGTCCATATAACAGCTTTTTCCTGTTCCATGATGCGAGAAATGAACTCTGGCCTTATAACGGAACATATGATGGCTGGTGGGGACATGATACATTGCCAAAGCTCGATTATGAGGATTCACCACAGCTTGAGCAGTACATTATGGATATCGGAAGAAAATGGGTATCACCGCCGTATAACGTAGACGGATGGCGTCTTGATGTTGCAGCGGACCTTGGATTCAGTAATGAATACAACCATATCTTCTGGAAGAGATTCCGAAAGGAAGTTAAGGATGCGAATCCGGATGCAATTATATTAGCAGAACATTATGGAGATCCGCAGGATTGGCTTCAGGGAGATGAGTGGGACAGCGTTATGAATTATGACGCATTTATGGAACCGCTGACCTGGTTTTTGACTGGTATGGAGAAGCATAGTGATGAATATCGTCCGGATCTGTGTGGAAATGCTGACAACTTTGTCGGAGCGATGCGTCATTTTATGGCAAGTATGCTGACACCATCTCTTCAGGTGGCAATGAATGAACTTTCAAACCATGACCATTCTCGTTTCCTGACACGTACGAACCACAAGGCAGGACGCGTGGCACAGCTTGGAACAGAAGCAGCTGAAAAGGATGTGAATAAGGCAATCTTACGAGAAGCGGTTATTATGCAGATGACCTGGATCGGTGCGCCGACGATTTATTATGGTGATGAGGCAGGACTTTGTGGATTCACCGATCCGGATAACCGGAGAACTTTCCCATGGGGGAACGAAGACAAAGAACTTCAGGCATTCCACAAAGAAGTGATCCGTATCCACAAGGAAGAGAAACCGCTGAAAAAAGGTTCTATCAAGTTACTGGCGTCAGATGAAAATCTGCTGGCCTATGGAAGATTTGAAGCAGATGAACAGATTGTCGTTGTTGTGAATAACAGTGATGAACTTCGTACAGTGACCGTACCGGTATGGTATGCGGGTATAGAGATGGAAGGACGGATGAAACGACTGATCTACTCTTATGAAAACGGTTATACGACGGAATATGACGAGTATATCGTACAAGATGGAGAGATTGTCCTGAATATGGGATCTCATTCAGCAATCGTATTAAAGCCGGCAGAAGCATTGAGATTGATGCCGTAAGAAGTGGAACGGTATTTTGCAGATAAAGAAAGAGCATTATACAAGAATAATAAAAATACGGGATGAGCAGTTTTAATATCTGTTCATCCCGTATTTGTTACTATTATTATTTTGTAAGAACCTCTGCCCCATTCTCTGTGATGAGTACCATGTACTCAATCTGGGCAGAAAGACCATCATCCATTGTATAAATAGTCCAGTCATTGTCCTCATCTACGAAGAAGTCAGGGCTGCCTTCGTTGATCATAGGCTCAATCGTGAACATCATACCTGGAACGAGAAGCATCTCACTTCCCTTTGGTGTCACATAGCTGACAAAAGGATCTTCATGGAATTCCAGACCGATACCGTGTCCGCCGATATCCTCTACGACAGAGTATCCGTTTGCACGGGCATGTGTATTGATCGCATCTGCGATATCACCTAAATGTCCCCAAGGCTTCGCAGCCTCAAGTCCAAGCTTCACACACTCTTCTGTGACGCGGACGATGCGCTCTGCACGTTCAGATACTTTTCCCATTTTGAACATACGGGATGCATCAGAAAAATATCCGTCAAGAATAGTGGATACATCAACATTGATGATATCTCCCTCTTCCAGAATGATATTCTCATCCGGAATGCCGTGACAAATCTCATTATTAATAGAAGTACACACGCTCTTAGGGAATCCCTGATAATTGAGCGGAGCCGGGATACCACCGTGTTCTTTTGTGAAACGATATACGATATCATCAATCTCCTGTGTGCTCATTCCAATGTGGATCTGTCTTGCTACTTCATCCAGGATCGCTGTATTAAGCTCAGCACTTTTTCTGATCTTTTCAATCTGGAATGGAGTTTTTAAAATCTTACGTGTCGGAACAATCTCACCACGTTCAGCATGCATCATTATCTTTTCTTCAATCGGCATATGGCATTTCTTATACTTCTTGCCGCTGCCGCACCAGCACAATTCATTTCTTTCCATGATATTACCTCTTCTAAAAATCACTTATTTTCTCTGCTTCTACTTATTTTATCACAAAATTCGACAAAAAGATACATGTTATGCTTGCCGAGAACGTAAAAATATAGTACGATTAAGATTCAGATAGGAGTGATAATGCATATGTGGTATTGGGCGATTATGGTACTGCTGATTTTAGGAAGTATCGCACTTCTTTGCAGTACATTTATAAGTGTAAAAAAGAATAAGGCACAGGACGCAGAGCGGAGAAAGCAGTCCAGGAATGGAAAGCGTAACAAGGCAGATCAGGGATATGATCCAGAAGAGGATCAGCCGCAGGGAAAGAAGAGACGCAGTTCAGGGCAGAACGGTTCTATGGATTCAGCGAAGCGTTCTTCTAAAAAAAGAAGACAGTGGAAGATTATCCTGGAAGATCTGGATACATGGCAGAAATATAGCTTCATATTCTATGATGAAGTGGGAATGGGAAGAGCAAAGAGGAATGACAATTATGAGAAGTATCTGCCACTGCATGAGGATGGAAGAGTATCCAAGCAGCACTGTGTGATCATACAGAGAGGTGACTGTTTGTATCTGATGGATGATGGTTCCAAGAACGGAACATACCTGAACGGAATCCTGGTAGATCGTCCAACAGAGATTCAGAGAGAAGATGTGATCGGCGTTGGAGAGACCAGACTGGAGATTCTCAGAATCTTAAGAGAAAGTGAATAATGAAATTACAGGCAAGGAAGTCCGGCGGAAAAGCCAGGACTTCTTTTTCTTTTTGATCGTAAAATGAAGAATCTGTGTGAAAGTAACAGTTGAGTAAGGAAAATCATATAGTAGTTATATAGTTACTGTTCACTCCCGTGTCAATCACTTCGCTGATTGACACGGAGGATGCGTGTTTTGACTTGAATGCATCTCGCCCCATCGCCAAAGGCGATTTAAAATGGCGAGATGCGTTGCTGGTCGCACATCGTGTGAACAGTAACGTTATATAGCCGCCGGATTTATAAGCTGCAATCAACAGGAATGCGGACAGCAGAGACGGCACAACTTATTGTCAGTGGGAGTGAGCAACATGTACCAGAAATTGCCTTATTATATGGCCTATCCGATACAGACAGAATATGATGAGAGAGCAGAAAGGACAGACCTGGAGTATATGAAAAGCCTGTACCCGGATCTTCCAAAGAGAATACTGCCTTATGTCGAAGAGGAATGTGACAGGATGGAATACACGGGGAGTGTGATGTTTGATGTTTATCCGGATAAATTGCAACTACGCATCATGTGCAGCAGAATTTGCGAAAATGTAAAAAAACAGGAGAAAATGTTTGCCGGGGAAGAGCGGATGTTAAGAGATCTGGCGGAAGTTTTGTTATATCAGGAAATCTACCGACGCAGGGGCGAACAGAGAAAAAGGAAACAAAAAATTTACAGTTATTGTTCATTGCCAGGAAAATCTATGATATAATCATTCAGATTACAACAAAAGAAACGGATTCAGAAGAAGGGAACGGATACAAATGAAAAGTAATCTTATATTTATCGGTATGCCGGCTGTCGGAAAAAGTACAGTTGGTATTGTAGTAGCAAAAAGACTTGGAAAAGGTTTCATAGATTCAGATCTTCTGATTCAGGAACAAGAAGGAAAACTTCTGCGTGAAATCATAGCAGAAGTCGGTGATGATGGGTTTTTAAAAATTGAAAATCAGGTAAATCGTGATATAAAAGCAGAAAATGCGGTTATTTCTCCGGGCGGAAGTGTTGTCTATTGCGAGGAAGCAATGAAACATTTTAAAGAAATCGGAATTGTTGTATATCTTCATGCTTCTTATCAGACAATAAAGAGGAGAATCAGGAATCCTCAAAAAAGAGGAGTTGTTTTGAAGGACGGTCAGACATTAAAAGACCTGTATGACGAGCGAAAAGTCCTTTTTGAGAAGTATGCAGATGTGACAATCAGTGAAGAGGGCTGTCAGATTGAAGAAACAATAGAAAATGTACTTGATGCTATTGAGAATTACTCTTAAAATAAAGCGTGAATATTACCGTCATAGAAAAAAGGGATTCCACAATGAAAGATTTTGTGTTATAGTTATGTATGGATTATATTGTAATTAAGATAGATAGTTCTTTTCGTATAGACAAAGACACAAGAATAAATCGTTACTGAACACAGGATCTGTGGGAAGTAATACAGAATCGGACAATTGAGGTGCAAAATGGAGCAATATATTATTAAGGGTGGTAATCCGCTGGTTGGGGAAGTTGAAATCGGCGGAGCTAAGAATGCGGCACTTGGAATTCTTGCAGCTGCAATCATGGCAGATGAACCGGTTTTGATTGAGAATCTTCCGGATGTGAATGACATTAATGTCATGCTGGAGGCAATCGAGGGAATCGGCGCAATGGTACAGAGAATTGACAGACATACAGTAAAGATCAATGGAAATACAATCGGAGATTTCAGTATTGATTATGACTATATTAAGAAGATCAGAGCGTCTTATTATTTGTTAGGTGCACTTCTTGGAAAATACAAGAGAGCAGAAGTAGCACTTCCGGGAGGATGCAATATCGGAAGCAGACCGATCGATCAGCATCTGAAAGGATTCCGTGCACTTGGAGCAGATGTAGACATTGAGTATGGTAAGATTGTTGCAGAGGCGGAAGAGCTGAAGGGAACACATCTTTATTTCGATGTTGTGACTGTAGGTGCAACGATCAACGTAATGATGGCAGCAGCTATGGCTGACGGTCTTACGATCATGGAGAACGTAGCGAAAGAGCCACATGTTGTAGATGTAGCGAACTTCCTGAACAGCATGGGAGCAAATATCCGTGGTGCAGGAACAGACGTGATCAAGATCCGTGGAGTGAAGTCCCTGCACAGGGCAGAGTACTCCATCATTCCGGATCAGATCGAAGCAGGAACATTTATGTTTGCCGCTGCAGCAACACGCGGAGATGTGACAGTGCTCAATGTGATTCCGAAGCATTTAGATGCAACGATCTCCAAGCTGGTAGATATCGGATGTGAAGTGGAAGAATTTGACGATGCAGTCCGTGTAGTGGCTAAGGGGCGTCTGACAAGTACACAGGTGAAGACATTACCATATCCGGGATATCCGACAGATATGCAGCCACAGATCGGGGTTGTGCTTGCACTTGCGAAGGGAACAAGTACGATCACAGAAAGTATCTTCGAGAATCGTTTTAAATATTTAGATGAGCTGGCACGTATGGGTGCGAATGTCAAAGTTGAAGGCAATTCAGCAACAATCGAGGGTGTTGAGAAATTTACGGCAGCAAGAGTCAGCGCGCCGGATCTTCGTGCAGGAGCTGCGCTTTGCATCGCAGGACTTGCAACAGAAGGAATTACGATCGTAGATGATATTGTTTATATCCAGAGAGGATACGAACGCTTTGAAGAGAAACTCAGAAGTCTGGGTGGAATCATCGAGAAAGTGTCCAGTGAAAAAGAGATTCAGAAATTCAAATTAAAAGTTGGCTAAACCGAGGTTACTGTTTACAACAAGCTGCGGCCGGCAGCGAGCCGATACAGACAGAATCCGAAGAAATATGATGTGGGAACGTATGCAGGTGTCGGAACGAAAGTTCTGATACCTGTTTTCAGTTTATATGTCAGGAGTTATGGCGTAATAGGCGATCAGGCAGGTCTAATGAAACAGTGGCGGGATATTAATAAGAAAACAGCAGGAGCAACGAACGATGAATGAATTTGAACAGGCAGAAGAACGGAGAAAAAGACAGAGAGAAGAAATCAAACAAAAGAGGATCAGACAGCTCAGACGAAGAATGACTATTTCCGGCTGTATTTTGTTGTGCATAATCATAGCGCTGGCAGCCTTTGCAGTCAATGTGGCTAAGAAAAAGAAACTGGCAGCAGAACAGAAAAAACAACTGGAGCAGGAGATTGCACAGATGAATGAATCGCTGAATGACTGCTACAATACTTTCCTGACGGATAATGGAGTGTCAGCGGAAAAGTCTGATGTTACAGCATTTACGAAATGGCTGGAAAAGAACTATTCTGAAGAGATGGATGATTTATTTCCAGTCTATCAGAAGAATAAAAAGATAACAGTGCAGGATATTTATGATTCCTTTGGAGCAACTTTGCATGTTCTGTCAGATACATACGAAGGAAAATTAAAGGATGAAGCTACCGCTGCGAAGAATCATATCTATGAGAAGAAGGCAGCAGAGAACGGAACCGTGCAGATCACAGCAGCAGGTGACCTCTGTCTGGAGGAAGATGGATATGTTCTCGATTATTATGATACGGTAAATGACTTGTCCAAATGCATTTCCAAGACAGTTCTGGATCAGACAAATGCAGCAGATATTTTCTTCCTGAATCATGAATATTGTATCAGTGACCGTGGAACCCCGCTGGAGGATAAGTATTATGTATTCCGTGCAAAACCAGAACGCATGAAGTTGCTGGAACAGATGGGGACAGATATTGTTTCAATTGCGAATAATCACATTTACGATTATGGTGCAGATGCGATGGATGATACGATCAATCTGTTAGATCAGGCGAAGATCACTCATGTTGGAGGCGGAACGAATCTGGATGAGGCAAAGCAGCCGACTTATTATATCATTAACGGAATCAAGATCGGATTTGTGGCAGCTTCCGAGGGAGAACAGTATAAATTTACACCGGAAGCAACAGATTCAACGACAGGTATTCTTACATCTTACGACACAACAGAGTATAATCAGGTGATCGCGGATGCATCAAAGGAATGTGATTATCTGATCGCATATGTTCATTGGGGAACAGAAGATGAGGATATGTATAATTCAACACAGACAGAGCATGGAAAAGAATTCCTGAAGTCAGGAGCAGATATCGTGATCGGAGGTCATCCGCATGTACTTCAGGGAATTGAATATACAGAAGATGGACCTATTGTATACAGTCTGGGCGATTTCTGGTTTAATGATGAGACAAAATATACGGGACTTCTGAATCTTGAGATTACATCAGAAGGATTGAAGCAGATGTCCTTTACACCGTGTGAGCAGAAAGACAGCCAGACACAGTATCTGAATAATGCAGAGTCCCAGAGAGCACTTTTTGATCACTTGCAGAAGATTTCACCGAATATTACAATCGATGATACCGGAGTGATCACGGAGTTGAAAGATGTTGATGCAGAATCATAGAAATATAAAAGTTTTATCAACTTCAAGAAACGGTATTGACATAATCAACAAGGTGTTGTATAGTCTGATACGAAACAAAATTAAATAGATGATACTTTCTCTTATTCAGAGCAGTGGAGATACAAAGGATCTAAGAAGCTGCGGCAACCCCTCGTAATAGGAAGGTGCCAACCTGAGCGAGTTATTTCGAACAATAAGAGGATTGTTAAGATAAACTGACAGTCCGCTTGATGCGGGCTGTTTTCATTTACGCGAGCAACGAGCCAAAGTCCGTGCTTGCACGAGACCTTGGCGACTGCCGCGATAACTTGAGAAACTCGCAGAGCGTGTTTCTCATAGTTTTGGGCAATGTAAGCAAATGAAGACAGCACAAGCGAGAGAAAGTGAGAAGTTGCTGTTAGTGCAGCAACCGGAAAGGAGAACAGATATGGAAAGAGAAAAGATTTTATTTACATCAGAATCAGTAACTGAGGGACACCCGGATAAGATGTGTGACCAGATTTCAGATGCGATCCTTGATGAACTGATGAGACAGGACCCGATGAGCCGTGTGGCATGTGAGACATGCTGTACAACAGGTCTTGTAATGGTTATGGGAGAGATTACAACAAAGGCTTATGTAGATATCCAGAAGATCGTTCGTGACACAGTTCGCGAGATCGGATACACAAGAGGAAAATATGGATTTGATGCTGATACATGTGGCGTGATCACAACACTGGATGAGCAGTCAGCAGATATCGCACTCGGAGTAGATAAAGCACTTGAGGCGAAAGAGAACAAGATGTCAGATGAAGACATCGAGGCGATCGGAGCAGGAGACCAGGGTATGATGTTCGGTTATGCTTCTGATGAGACAGAAGAGTATATGCCTTACCCGGTTGCAATGGCTCATAAGCTTGCACGTCAGCTGACAAAGGTTCGTAAAGACGGAACACTTACTTACCTTCGTCCGGATGGAAAGACACAGGTTACAGTAGAGTACAACGAAGACGGTTCTGTAAAGCGTCTGGATGCAGTTGTTCTTTCTACACAGCATGACCCGGATGTGACTCAGGAGCAGATTCATGAGGATATTAAGAAATATGTATTCGATGAGATTATTCCGGCAGAACTCGTAGACGAAGAGACAAAGTTCTTCGTAAACCCGACAGGACGTTTCGTGATCGGTGGACCACACGGAGACAGCGGACTGACAGGACGTAAGATCATCGTTGATACTTACGGCGGAATGGCTCGTCACGGTGGCGGTGCTTTCTCAGGAAAGGACTGTACAAAGGTAGACCGTTCTGCAGCTTATGCAGCACGTTATGCAGCAAAGAATGTTGTAGCAGCAGGACTTGCTAAGAAATGTGAGATTCAGCTTTCTTATGCAATCGGTGTTGCACAGCCGACATCTATCGCAGTTGATACATTCGGAACAGGAAAACTTTCTGATACAAAACTGGTTGAGATCCTTCGTGAGAACTTTGATTTCCGTCCGGCAGGAATCATCAAGATGCTGGATCTGAGAAGACCAATCTACAAACAGACAGCAGCTTACGGACATTTTGGACGCAACGACCTGGATCTTCCATGGGAGAAGCTGGACAAGGTTGACGATTTAAAGAAATATCTGTAAGATAGAAATATCTGATACAAGCACCGGAAGGTGCCTGACACCCGTCATAAAGTGTCAGGCACCTTTTTCAATACGGAAAGGAGATGTTTCTATGAAATTACGTACCAAACTGATTATTGCTTTTGTAGTCGTTATGATCTTTCCTGTAACATTTGCACTGATCGCAATGCATGCATTTGTTCCGGGAAGAGGGGCAGAGATACAGCAGCTGTATCTGATCGCAGTTGTCCTTACGACAGCATTTCTAATCTTGTGGATCTACAGATCGGTATCGGTCCCGCTGGAGAAACTTCAGAGAGCTGCACGCAATATCAAAGAGGGTAATCTTGACTTTGAAATCAAGGCAGAATCAAATGACGAGATCGGACAACTCTGTCAGGACTTTGAAGAGATGCGTCTCAGACTGAAAGCACAGGCCGAAGAAAAGGTAGCATTTGACAGAGAGAATAAAGAGCTGATCAGTAACATTTCACATGACCTGAAGACTCCGATCACAGCGATCAAAGGTTATGTGGAAGGAATTATGGATGGGGTAGCAGATACGCCGGAAAAGATGGACAGATACATCAGAACCATTTATAATAAAGCTAATGAGATGAATCTTCTGATCAATGAACTGACGCTTTATTCAAAGATCGATACGAATCGAATTCCGTATAATTTCACAACAATCTCTGCGAAGGGATATTTTGCAGATTGTGCGGAGGATTTAAGTGTAGAACTGGAATCAAAGGGAGCTGAATTTACTTACAGGAACTTTATGGAAGAGGACAGCAAGGTGATCGTAGATCCGGAGCAGCTTCGAAGAGTCATCAATAACATCGTATCAAATTCTATCAAATATACAGATAAGCCGAAGGTGAAGATTACGATGGATGTAAAGGACGTGGGAGACTTTATTCAGGTAGAACTGGGAGATAACGGAAAGGGCATTGCGGCAAAGGATCTGCCGAATATCTTTGACCGTTTCTACCGGACAGATGCTTCAAGGAATTCTTCCAAGGGAGGAAGCGGCATCGGTCTTTCTATCGTGAAGAAGATTGTGGAAGAGCACGGAGGAAAGATCTGGGCAACCAGCGAAGAGGGCGTTGGAACCACGATGTATTTTGTAATAAGAAAATATCAGGAGGTACCCGTAGAAGATGAGTAAACGTATTTTAATCGTAGAAGACGAGGAAAGCATTGCAGATCTTGAGAAAGACTATCTGGAGCTGAGTGGTTTTGAAGTCGAGGTTGCGAATGATGGTGAGATAGGACTTAAGAAAGGACTTGAAGGAGAATTTGATCTGATCATTCTGGATCTGATGCTTCCGGGAGTAGATGGATTTGAGATCTGTCGTCAGATCCGCAGCCAGAAGAATACACCGATCATTATGGTTTCAGCAAAGAAAGATGATATTGATAAGATTCGTGGGCTTGGACTTGGCGCAGATGATTATATGACAAAACCGTTCAGTCCAAGTGAGCTTGTAGCGCGTGTGAAAGCACATCTTGCAAGATATGAGAGACTGATCGGAAGTAATGTAGAGCAGAATGAAGTGATCGAGATCCGTGGATTGAAGATTGACAAGACAGCACGTCGTGTCTGGGTGAATGGAGAAGAGAAGTCTTTCACAACGAAAGAATTTGACCTTTTAACTTTCCTTGCAGGACATCCGAATCATGTGTACAGCAAGGAAGAGCTTTTCCGTGAGATCTGGGATATGGAGTCGATCGGAGATATTGCCACTGTTACAGTACATATTAAGAAGATCCGTGAGAAGATTGAGTATGATACTTCACATCCTCAATATATTGAGACAATCTGGGGTGTGGGATACAGATTTAAAGTATAAGAAGAAAGAGAGGACTCTGCCAGTGAATGGTGGGGTCCTTTTTTGTATATTAGGAAAGTGCTTTCCTAATATATAAAAACGCTCCGCTAAGGATGCGCACTGCGGCGTACAATGTAGATGTCGCAAGCGACCGCCGCAGGTGCAAGAATGTGCAAGGCACATTCTTTGTTCTAGAAATAATAAAGATGTCAACTCAAATAAAGAAAAGGTTGACAATCAAAAAAGACATGGCTATACTATTTTCATATGTTGTAAATAGAATCAACAGTATAATAACGTAGAAGATGCATTGGAGATATTTGAGGATTGCGGGAATTACATAGCAATGGAGTAATCCGGTTGCATCAGTGAATGACAAAAATTACTTTTGAAACTCATATCATAGAAACAGAAGAAAGGGAAATATACCATGTCAAACAGATCAATTCATACATTACTGAAAAACTGGGATGAAGAATGTCCGCTTACAAGAGAAGAAGCAGTTGAAGTGCTGAATCTTCCAGAGGAGGAGATGGACAGTCTGATGGAGTGTGCTTATGCACTTCGTACAAAATACAAAGGGAAGAAAGTAAGCGTTCAGCTTCTGACAAATGTTCGTAGTGGAAACTGTACACAGAACTGCGCTTATTGTGCACAATCTAAGGATTCTCAGGCAGAGATTGAGAAGTACAAGAGAGTATCAGATGAAAAGCTTTATGGAGATAATGACCTGGTAGATGAGAAACATCTTGCAAGACATTGTATCGGATTGAGTGGAATCGGATTCTCAGACGAGGAGATTGAAGATCTTGCAGACCGTATCCGCGAGATGAAGAAGAAAGATACACAGATCTGCTGCTCCATCGGCTTCCTGACAGAGAAGCAGGCAAGAATCCTGAAAGATGCCGGATTGGACCGTATCAACCATAATCTGAACAGCAGCCGTTCTTTCTATCCGGAGATTTGTACAACACATACTTATGATCAGCGTGTGAATAATATCAAGATGCTTCAGAGTCTTGGATTCGAGATCTGCAGTGGTGGAATTGTTGGAATGGGTGAGAGTAAGGAAGATATCGTTGATATGCTGATGGATCTTCGCGAGATCAATCCGGAATCGGTTCCGATCAATTTCTTACTTCCGATTCCGGGAACAAGACTCGCAGATCGTGATATCTCAGAGCTGACACCGGAGTATTGCTTGAAAGTTCTTTGTCTGGCAAGACTGATGATTCCGAAGTCCGATATCCGCTGTGCAGCAGGAAGAGAAGTTTACTTCAAGGGATTGGAACCGGAACTTTTCAAAGTTGTTGATTCTATCTTTGCATCAGGTTATCTGACAGCCGGAGGCCAGGGAATCGATGACACAATGAAAATGATAAAAGATGCGGGATTCGATGGAGAGATCGAGTCTACAGATCACTAAATATGTTTCAAAATTAATAATTTGTAACTGTTCAGAGCCAAGCAAAATTTCAAAAAACAGATGTAAAATGCTTGCATTTTTAAGACTGTTTTTGAAATTTTATTTGGCGGATACGCCACACCGACGAAATGCGTAGCATTTTGGAGGTTGGCTCTGAACAGTTACTATAATTTAAAACGAAGGATACGCTGTTCTGAGGATGAATCAGAGTGGCGTATCTTTCGTTTTATCAGCTTTTACTTGCAGATGATTAAAGGGAGTGGTAACATGGGGGTTAATAATTGTCATGTGAGAGTGAGGAAAGATAGGCATGTATGGATTTTATATAGATGAAGACAGGAGAAAAGCACGAAGAGCAAAATGGAATACAGTGAGGATCATATCAATCGGATTCTTTGGCGTGATTCTGCTTGGCAGTCTGCTCTTATGGCTTCCATTTTCAAATCATCAGCCGATTCGTTATATCGATGCACTGTTTACAGCTGTAACATGTGTCTGCGTGACAGGATTGGTGACAGTTGTGCCGGCTGCGCAATTTACAGTGGCAGGAAAAGTGATTCTGCTTATTCTGATCCAGATCGGCGGACTTGGAATCATTGCATGTACAACTGCATTTTTAATTCTGGTTGGAAAAAGAATAAATATGAAGGAACGAGTTGTCATTCAAGAAGCCTATGGTCTGTCCACACTTCAAGGAATGATCCGGTTTATTGAAAGAGTATTGTGGGGAACATTTCTTGTAGAAGGAATTGGCGCAATCGGATATTCATTTCAGTTTATTCCGGAGTATGGTGTTGCGAAGGGAATCTTCTATTCCGTGTTTCACTCAATCTCTGCATTTTGTAATGCGGGTGTAGATATTCTTGGAGATTCAAGCTTTACGAGATATGTCAATACACCAGTGATCACAATTACGACAACAATGCTTGTCATTCTCAGCGGTCTTGGTTATCCGGTATGGATCGATCTTGCGAAGAATATAAAGATGACAATACAGTCCAAGGGGAAACGGCCAGTCGGAAGAACGATCACAAGACTGAGCCTGCAGAGTAAAATTGTTCTGACAATGACGTTGTTCCTTCTTACTTTGGGAACTTTGGGATTCTATTTGTTGGAGCATCATAATCCGGCAACGATGGGAACATTGAACGCTGCAGGGAAATTCCAGGCGGCTTTTTTCCAGTCTGTGACGACGAGAACGGCAGGATTTGCCAGCATATCTCAGTCAGGCCTTACGAATGGTTCGAAGCTGCTGGCCTGCATGCTGATGATCGTCGGTGGTTCACCGGCAGGAACTGCAGGTGGTATCAAGACAACAACAGTTGCTGTTCTCTTGCTTACAGCGATTTCTGTCTTGAGAGGAAACAAAGATACGGAATGTTATGGAAGAAAAATTACATTCGAAATTATAAGAGTAGCGATAACAATCACACTTGTGACATTTGTTTTCTGGCTGTTTGGGGTGACGGTGATGACAGTGATCGAGCCACAGCAGAAAGTCCTTGATCTGATGTTTGAGGCGACATCTGCGATGGCAACAGTTGGTCTGACAGTGGATCTGACGCCGGTGCTTAGTGATATCAGTCATGTCGTTCTGATGCTCATGATGTATATTGGACGAATCGGACCAATGACGATGGCACTTATATTTTCCGGTCATGTGGATAAGAAGAATAAGTTCCGTACTTTGCCGGAAGCGAAGATTATGGTTGGATAAAAATATAAAAGAGAAGATAAAAGAAACGGGATAAAGAAAAGATAAGAAGCAGTATATGAGAAGGAGAAAACGATGAGAAAGCAGTTTGCAGTTCTGGGGCTTGGTAGCTTTGGCCGGAGTGTGGCCTTGACACTTGAGAATATGGGATGTGATGTGATTGTTGTAGATAAATCACAGGAGACAATTCAGGAGATCTCGGACAGAGTAACTTATGCTATTACGGCAGATATCACAGAGAAAGAAGCTCTGAGTGCACTGGGAACAAGGAATTTGGACGGAGCAATTATTGGAGTTGCGGAGAATCTTGAAGCAGGGATCATGGCGACTCTGCTTTGTAAAGAAATAGGAATTCCAAAGGTTGTTGCCAAAGCAAAGAATAAGTTACAGGGAACTATATTGAAGAAAGTAGGGGCAGATACTGTTGTATATCCTGAGATTGAGATGGGCAGCCGGGTTGCCAAAAGCCTTCTGGCAACAGAATTCACAGATTGGATTGAACTGTCAAATGATTACAGTATGGTTGAGATCGCTGTTCCAAAACCGTGGATCAATCACAGTATGGCAGAACTGGGTATACGTACGAAATATGGAGTTACAGTTGTAGGAATCATGCAGGACGGAAATGTTAATGTAGAGTTTAATCCACAGATGCCGCTTCCAGAGAATGCACTATTGATTTTGGTTGGAGCAAATAAAGTACTCGAAAAAATTGGAAAATTGGAGAAATAGATTATGATAACAAGTACATCGAATGCACAGATCAAAGAACTGGCGAAGCTGCAGAAGAAGAGCCGCTTAAGAGATGAAAAAGGAATCTTTCTCGTGGAAGGACCAAGAATGACAGAAGAGATTCCGGCGGAACGAATTGAGAAAGTATATGCTTCAGAAAGCTTTGCAAAGAAGAATAAAGAATTTTTAGAGAAATTACAGGCGCCGGTCGAGCTTCTGACAGATACTGTGTTCGCTTATGTGTCAGATACAAAGACACCGCAGGGAATTCTGGCAATTGTGAAGAGACTCAATTATACGATGAATGACCTGATGCAGGTGAAAAATCAGAAGGCACCGCATTTGGTTGTGTTGGATAATCTGCAGGATCCGGGAAATCTCGGAACTATTTTCAGAACAGCTGAGGCAGCAGGTGTAACCGGAATCTTATTGAGCAAAGATTGCGTGGACGTCTACAATCCAAAGGTGATTCGTTCCACGATGGGGGCTGTATTCCGTATGCCGTTCCTCTATGTGGAAGATCTTCCGGAGAAGATCAAAGAGCTGCAGAAGAAGAGTATTAAAACTTACGCAGCACATTTGCGTGGAGAAAATGCATACGACGAGGAAGATTATACAACTGGTTGTGCATTTTTGATAGGAAATGAGGGAAACGGACTTCGTGATGAAGTTGCAGACTGCGCGAATTGTCTTATCCGTATCCCAATGGAAGGCGAGGCAGAATCTCTAAATGCGGCAGTGGCAGCGGCGGTTCTGATGTTCGAAGCAGGAAGACAGAGAAGAAAGAAATAATAAAAATGCATAAAAGAATGTATAAGTACTGAATAAATATGTATAAAACAGAGTAAAATAAAGTTTTAGTTGCATTTTTATACACGAATGTAGTATACTAAATTCATCGGTTACAATGTAGGTTCAAAGATATGAAGAAGAGAAGGACAGAGAGGGTTCTGATTCATATAGTTATAGAATAGAAAGGACGAGAACGATGGATTTAAAAGGAAGAAATTTTCTGACACTGAAGGATTTTACACCAGAGGAGATTACATACCTGCTTGATCTGGCAGCAGACCTCAAAGAGAAGAAGAAAAACGGAGTACCGGTGGATCATTATCATGGCAAGAACATTGCACTGATCTTTGAGAAGACAAGTACAAGAACACGTTGTGCATTCGAAGTGGCAGCGCATGATATGGGAATGGGAACAACTTATCTTGATCCATCAGGTTCTCAGATTGGAAAGAAAGAGAGCATCGAAGATACAGCTCGTGTACTTGGAAGAATGTATGACGGAATCGAATATCGTGGATTCGGTCAGGAAATCGTAGAAGATCTTGCAAAATATGCAGGAGTACCGGTATGGAACGGTCTGACAAATGAATATCATCCGACACAGATGCTGGCAGATATGCTGACAATCCGTGAGAATTTCGGAGAACTCAAAGGCCGCAAGCTTGTATACATGGGAGATGCAAGATTTAACATGGGTAATTCCCTGATGATCGCATGCTCTAAGCTTGGAATGCATTTCGTAGCATGTACAACAAAAGAATATTTCCCGAACGAAGAGCTTGTTGAAACTTGTAAAGGTTATGCTGCACAGTCCGGAGCAACAATTACTCTGACAGAAGATGTAAAAGAAGGAACAAAGGACGCAGATGTTATCTATACAGATGTATGGGTATCCATGGGCGAGCCGGATGAAGTATGGGAGAAGAGAATCAAAGAACTTTCACCATATAAGGTAACAAAAGAAGTTATGGCAAATGCAAAAGATACAGCTATTTTCCTGCATTGCCTGCCGGCATTCCATGACCTGAAGACAAAGATCGGAGCAGAGATGGGACAGCGTTTCGGAATCGAAGATATGGAAGTAACAGACGAAGTATTTGAGTCTGCACAGTCCAAAGTATTCGATGAGGCAGAGAACAGAATGCATACGATCAAGGCTGTAATGGTTGCAACACTTGGCGAGTTCTAAGAGAACGTAATCGCACATCGTGTGAACAGTAACGCGCAATGTATTTGATGAACTTGAGAAATCAGCAGAAGTTTGGTATGATAAATGAGTTGAAGATCAGACCGGCTTCTGTGGAAAATAAGAATGAGCAGAAGGTGTCTGTTATTCCAGAGATGGGACAGACACCTTTCTTTTGTATAAAGGTCTGATGAGAGGTGGAATTAGAATGAAAGCTGAAATATTAAAATTATTGAGGGAAGCGGACGGATATGTGTCAGGCCAGCAGCTTTGTGAAAAGTTCGGGGTGTCAAGAACTGCAGTCTGGAAGGTGATCCGTCAGCTGCAGGAAGAAGGATATCAGGTTGAAGCTGTGCGGAATAAAGGTTATCATATTGTAGATAGTCCGGATGTGATGACGAAAGAAGAGCTCGATAGCCTGATGGATACGCAGTGGGCCGGAAGAAACATCGTTTATTACGATTCGGTAGATTCTACAAATCTGAGGATCAAGCAGATGGGAGATGAAGGTGCACCGGAAGGTACACTTGCGGTAGCAGATAAGCAGACAGCCGGAAGAGGGAGAAGGGGCCGTTCCTGGGATTCACCGTCAGGTTCAAGCATTTACATGTCCTTGTTGCTTCGTCCGAAGATTGAACCGGATCAGGCGCCGATGCTGACGCTTGTGATGGCATTAAGTGTAGCAGAGGGAATCATGGATTGCGGAGATTCCTGTGGAAACCCAGATGTAAAGATCAAGTGGCCAAATGATATTATCATTAATGGAAAGAAGCTCGTCGGAATCCTGACAGAGATGAGCACTCAGATCGATTACATTAATCATGTAACGATTGGTGTAGGGATCAATGTGAACCTGACAGAGTTCCCTGAGGAGATCCGTGAGACAGCGACATCACTCAGACTGGAATGTGGACATGTGGTAAAGAGAGCACCGTTGATCGCAGCAGTGATGAAACGCTTTGAACAGAACTACACGGTTTTCCTTGAACATGGAGATCTGTCCGGTCTGAAAGAACGTTACAGCGAATTACTGGTTAATAAAGACCGTGAGGTCCGGATTCTTGGCGCGAAAGAACAGTACAATGCTTACGCACTTGGAATCAATCAGACAGGAGAATTGATCGTTCGGAAAGAAGATGGAACCGAAGAGGCGGTGTATGCCGGAGAAGTTTCGGTGCGCGGCGTATATGGGTATGTATAACCAGGTGGATAAGACCTACGGAATGTGAATAAGTCATCGGGATTATGCAGTGAATGTGGAAAATATGGAAAGGTAAGTACTGTTTACAGAAACTGTGGGCAGTGATATAAGGTGTAAAAATTATGGATGAAGAAATGGTATTGTGTGCGGCCAGCTCCTATGAGCAGAAATATTATCTGAACCCGGAATTTGAATCTCTTCCGGAAGCAGTGAAACAGGAATTGCAGATCATGTGTGTGTTGTATACAGCGGATGTTGGAGGAGTTCTCCTGCTGGTGTTTGATGAGAATGGAAACCTTGAGTTGAAAGTAGAGCACAACGAGGGTGATTTCTCATTCGATGAGATTGGTAGTGTACTGAAGATCAAAGAGCTGCAGGACACAAAGGAAGAGCTTTTCAAGTCTCTTGAAATGTTTTACAAAGTATTCTATCTCGGAGAAGAGATGGAAGAAGAGACAGAGGAATAAATAGTCAGATAAATAGATTACGGTTTATCTGTCGAATTTTAAAACTATAAAAAAGCCCATGGCGGAATCTGAATGATAAGTTTGTTGAACTTATCATTCAGATTCCGCCATGGGCTTTTGTTTCTCATAGTTTCCGTTTAACGATAGGTCACTTTTTATCCGAGCAATAACTTCAGAACGTCGCTGACCTTTTTCACCGGAGTGATTTTCAGCTTATCCTTTACTTCAGCAGCTACATCTTCGAGATCATCTGCGTTGTCAAAAGGAATCAGTATTTTTGTAATACCGGCCCTCTGGGCAGCCATCAGTTTCTCAGGAAGCCCACCGATCGGAAGTATACCTCCGCGGAGGGAAACTTCACCGGTCATGGCATAATCCGGGCTGACAGCCTTTCCGGTAACAAGGGAAGCAAGTGCTGTGGTTAATGTAATGCCGGCAGATGGACCATCTTTTGGAACAGCTCCTTCCGGCACATGAATGTGCAGATCATGATCCTGGAAAACCTTGCTTTCTTTAGGATAAAGAGACTTCACAAGTGTCAGTGCAATCTGTACAGATTCTTTCATGACATCTCCAAGCTGTCCGGTGATGATCACCTTTCCTTCCCCTTCTGTCAGCTTTGTCTCTATAAACAGAATCTCACCGCCTGCCTGTGTCCATGCAAGTCCGGTGACAACACCAGGCTGTGTGGAAGTTAATTTCTGGTCATGATGCAGTTTCTTACGGCCGAGATAGTCTTTCAGATTCGATTTATTTACTGTCAGAGTCTGCCCCTCTTCTTTTACAAGACGCACAGCAGCGGAACGACAAAGCATATCAATCTGTTTCTTAAGTCCACGGACTCCGGATTCCATCGTATAATCTTCAATGACCTTGCGCAATGCACCATCCGTTATCTTTAACATTTTCTTCTGGATTCCCATAGCGTCCATTGCTTTTGGAAGTAAGTGCTTTCTGGCAATATGGAATTTTTCCACCGCCGTATATCCTGGAAAATCGATCACTTCCATACGGTTCAGAAGCGGTTCAGGAATCGTATCTGTAGAATTCGCTGTGCAGACGAACAGAACATTGGATAAGTCATATGGAACATTCATATAATGGTCTGTAAATGTACTGTTCTGCTCCGGGTCAAGCACCTCAAGCAATGCACTTGCCGGATCTCCGCCATAATCTTTCGCAAGCTTATCTACTTCATCAAGAACTACAACAGGATTGGAAACGCCGCTGCGTTTAATCCCTTCCATGATCCGTCCCGGCATAGCGCCGATATAAGTTCTTCTGTGACCGCGGATCTCAGCTTCATCTCGGATACCGCCGAGACTGATGCGGACATATTCGCGGTTTAACGCACGGGCAATACTCTGTCCGATACTTGTCTTACCGGTACCAGGCGCACCGACAAAAAGGAGGATGGAACCATACTGTTTCCGGTTCAGTGCCATAACAGCAATCTGCTGGATGATACGTTCTTTGACTTTCTTAAGTCCATAATGATCTTCATCAAGAATCTCTTCTGCCCGGTTTAAATCAATCGGTGTAAATTCCGGATGCTTCCAGGAAAGACTGGTGACAAAATCAAGATAGTCATAGAGAAGCCCATATTCATGGCTGTCTTTTCCTTCCTGCTTCATACGATTCAGGACTTTGTCCGCTTCCTTACGGGCATCTTCATTCATGCCGGATTCCTGGATCTTTTTTTCAAAAGCACGGACATCGGAAATATTTTCCGGGTGCATCTCATCTAATTCTTTCTGAAGGTAATCGATCTGCTTCTTAATTGCAGCCTCTCTGTAAAGCTGCTCTTGGTCACCTTTCTGTGCCTCCTGTGCTTCAGAAGAAACTTTGGCCACTTCCATGAATTCCTTAATCGCATTCTCAATCAGTTCACAGCGTTCACGGCGGGAATCTGTCTCAACAATTGCATATTTTTCTTCGGAAGTAATGTTCAGATAATCTGAAAGAGCAGAACCAAGGTCATAGATATTCTTTCTCTGGATAATGTAGCTTCTTGCCCAGATCCCCCATTGATAATTCTGAACAAATTTCAGAAGCGAGTTCCGCAGGTTTGTGAAAGTCTGCTTCTCTTCTTCTAAAGGTAGATCATCTACCTCCGGGCGGATGGAAGCTGTAGCTGTAATCTGTCCGTTCTCATCCAGCTCAATATCATCAAGACTGACACGTTCTAATGTACGAATCTGGATGCTGTCATCATCACCGATGGATTCGACTCTCGCAGACATACCGACCGGGTAAATATCATCTATAGTAACAGTAGTCTCATCCACTTCATTTTTCAAAAATGGAAACAGAATATCTGTACCGACTTCAATCTGGTCTGCAGCAGCCCCCGGAAAGAAATCACGTTTAAAAAAATAAGTGATATCAGGGAGCAATAATATATTAAAAACAGGACGAATAATCATAAAAACACTCCTTTCGTCTCATGATTTATCATATCATCGTCAGCAATTCAAAATGGTGGGATATGTTGTGTAATGCAGGTGCCGCGAACAGAAAACTGCTTACAGCTGTGCCATCAGAAAGTTTAGCGATCCCGCAGGATTCTCAGTTCCTTTTTCCAAAAGAGAGACAAGAGCAGAGATTGTCTGTTCAATCTCATCTGCTGTTGAAGGTATTAAGGTGTTATCCATCTTAACAGTCAGTACAATCAGTACGATCTCAGCAAGAGAAACAGGGTCAGCACAGCGGATTAAATCCTGTGCAATCCCTTGTTCAATAATGGAAGCAAGAACCGGCTTGAGTGAAACGATGAGATGATTCATGTACTTTTGATGAAGAAAAGCCCGCTCCGGTGCAGCCTTTGTAGTTGATGGCTGTGTCTTTAAAAAAGCCGCAGAGGAATTTCGGCAGGCCTGAAAGATCAGAGCCATGCGTGTGAAAGGTGAAATCTCTCTTTGCTCTGCAAGATGTCTTGCTGTTGTTATTGGAGCTTCATAATTGCGTTCTACCAGTGCTTCAAGAATTGCATCTTTGGAAGAAAAATAATAATAAATACTTCCTTTTCCAATTTCAGCAGTCTGAGCAATCTCACTGACAGAGATATTAGAAAGTTCTTTGGTTTCCAGAAGCTTTTGAAGAGCATCCAGAATCTTATCGTATTTTAATTGTTTTGGCATAGAAGTCCGCCTCGTATATTCGTAAGTATATTTGGCCAGTTCCAGATTACGGGAATTGACTGATATCCTTTTAAGTATAGCACAATAAAGTCGGAAGAACCAATAAAATAGAAATAAAAAAGAGGACAAAAAAAGGACACTTTAAAACAAAAGATTGTCTGAAATAGATAATTGACCACGGGTCGAAAAAGTGATAGATTAAAAACATAGCAAATCGACCGCTAGTCGAAAAATGAAAAGCTGAAAAGGAGAGGGAGAGAAAAATGACATACGCAGACATGTTTTCAAAAGTAAAAGGAATGATGATGGAAGCAGACGTAAGTACTGTGAATGAACATCTTGCATATCAGTTTAATATAACAGGAGAAGCAGAGGGAATCTTTTATGTAGAGGTAAAAGAAGGAAAGCTGTATGTGGAACCATACGAGTATTATGACAGAGATGCGATTTTTACTTGTTCGGCAGAGACATTATTTAAGATCAATGAGGGAAAGCTGGATCCGGTTCTGGCAGTAACACTGGGAAAATTGAAAGTAGAAGGCAACATTGACAAAGCTCTGTATCTGAAAAAACTGATTGATAGCAGAAAAGCAGAACAGAATACAATAAAGAAAACACAGAAACAGAAATAACTGTAAAAAGGAAGCAAAGGTGAAAAAGATGATGCATTACGGAAAACTTCTTGCACTTGCAGGACTGGTGGGAATCGTATCAGCAGAGGCAGGTGGAAGTGCATACTTTTACAGAAGAACAATGATGCGTTATAACGCAAAGACAGAACGCACGATGAAGATGTCCGGGGTAGACTGGGAACAGTATTTCTCAAAGATGAAGGAATGCAGGGAGTGGATGATGGAGCAGCCTCATGAAGATGTCTGGATCCGGTCGGAAGACAGTTTGAAGCTTCATGGAACGTATTTCCGAGGATCAGGAAATGTCGAAAAAAAGAAATGCAAAAAAGCAGTGATCTGTTTTCATGGCTACACGAGCCAGGGGCTTGCAGATTATGGAAGTATTTCAAATTATTATTTGAAGCGTGGTTATAACGTTCTTCTTGTCGATCAGAGATCACATGGGCAAAGTGAAGGGAAATACATTGGATTCGGATGTAAGGACCGTTATGATGCATATCGATGGATTGAATGGGTGATCGGACAGGAAGGAGAAAATGTTCAGATTCTCCTGCATGGTAATTCTATGGGAGGCGCCACAGTATTGATGGCAAGCGGGCTTGATTTGCCGCAGCAGGTAAAAGGAATTATTGCAGATTGTCCGTTTACTTCGCCCAAGGCAGTGTTTACACATGTACTTCACAGTATGTATCATCTTCCGGCGTTTCCAATAATACAGATTGCGGATGCGGTGAATAAAAAACAGGCAGGATATGGGCTGGATGAGTGCAATTCTGCCCGTGAAGTCAGAAAAGCAAAAGTTCCTGTCCTTTTGATCCATGGAGACGCCGATACATTTGTTCCATGTAGTATGTCTGAAGAAATTTATAAAAATTGTAAATCTCCAAAACAGAAGCTGATCATCCACGGGGCAGGACACTGCGAAAGTTATTATAAAGACAGAGAAGCTTATGAAGGAGCAATGGATTCATTTATAGGAGGAATCATAGAATGATGAAAACAAGAAAAGGATATCCTGTATACCCACTGACGGTAGCGCAAAAATTTCATTTGTATTATCTGCCATTTTGTCCGAATGCGGCAGTACTGAATATTGGCACAAGCCTGACAATTGGCACAGATCTGGATTGGGATGTACTCCGAGAGTCCATTTACAAAGCATATGAGAGAAATGAAGGGATGCGGATACGCTTTGCAAAGGACAAAGAGGGGAATGTATATCAGTATGTTGTAAGTGCAGAGCAGGACAGAAAAGAACGGGAGATAGAGTTCGTTGATTTCTCCAATGTGACTATGGAAGAGGCAGCTGATACGATGCAGAAATGGACAACTGTCCCATTTCCATTCGAGGATTCACTGATGACAAAAATTAAAATGATCCGCACTTCAGATGGATTCAACGGAGTGTATTTCCTCGGACATCATATGGTGGTAGATGCTCAGTCGCTGATCACATTTCTGAAGGATATTATTGAGCTGTACTGTAATGCAAAATATGAAGGTGTCCCATATCCAAAGGATATGTGTTCTTACATAGATCAGGTAAAGAAGGATCTCGCATATGAAGCCGGAAGTAAAGCACAGCAGCGAGACAGAGAATTTTTCAGGGAACTGATTGAAGCATCAGAGCCGGTTTATAACGGTGTTAATGGAACAGATAAGCTGGATGCAGCGAGGGAAATGTTTAAAAATCCAAAGCTTCGTTCCGCATTTAATGCGACAGATGATGTGAGTTCTGCATTGGATATCTTTCATTTGGAAGCAGAACCGACCAAACGTCTGATGGATTTCTGCGAAAAGTACCGGGTATCCCTGGCATGTCTTTTGTTAATGGGATTACGTACTTACTTCCAGAAAATGAATGGACAGGAGGATGTATCGATCAATAATGCGATTGCCAGAAGGGCTACATTAAAAGAAAAGAAATCTGGTGGAACAAGAATTCATTCGTTCCCGTTTCGTACCGTATTTTCAGAAGATGTGAAGTTTATCGATGCAGTATATGAAATCCGTGATAAGCAGAATGAATTATTCCGTCATGCAAATTATGACCCGACAGAATATTTCGCATATCGCTCCAGGACATATCCACAGCCACAGAATGGACTGACGTATGAGCCGATGTCTTTGACTTACCAGCCGATGACATTGCAGGAGAAAGGACTGGAAGATCTTGGAGGAATTCAATATAAGACAAAATGGTATCCGAATGGAATGACAACACAGGCAATGTATCTGACAGTCATGCACCGACCGGAGGATAATGGATTGGATTTCAACTTTGAACATCAGAAAAAAGCAATCTCAAGAGAAGAGTTGGAATATCTGTATTACTATTTATGTAAAATTATGTTCAAGGGAGCAGAAAATCCTGAACTTACAATTGGAGAAATTATAAAGCTTGTATAAAAGAAAGATGATCCGGATCATGTTGAGAATCACGATCAGGACAGAATGGAAAGGAAAAAATCATGTTTGAGCAGTTAGTAGATATTATTTGTAATTATGTAGAAATTGAACAGGAAGACATCAAGCCGGAATCACGTTTTATGGAAGATCTTGGATTCACATCCTTTGATTTTATGAGTATGCTTGGTGAAATAGAAGACGAGATGGATGTGGAGATTGAACAGGACAAGGCAGCAGATATCCGAACAGTCGGAGAAGCTGTAGCGTATCTTGAGTCTTTGAAGTAGAGGGAAAAGAAAATGGAATATAGAACAATTCGCGATATTCTTACAAATGCAGAAAAATGTTTTGGAAATGAAGACGCAATCCGTTACAAAATAGGAAAAAATGAAATTGCGGCAAAGACATACACACAGTTGAAAGAAGACAGTGAGAGAATAACAGCATTATTGAAAAAACTGGGAGAACCAAAAAGTCATATCGCATTGATCGGTGCGACTTCTTATCTATGGATTGCTTCCTATTTTGGAATTGTGGACGGCGGAAATGTTGCAGTACCATTGGATATGTCACTTCCGGCAGAAGAACTGTGTGAACTTATCGACCGTGCAGATGTGACAATCCTGATTCTGGATGAGATTCGTAAAGATGTGATCGAAGCAGCGAAAGAAAAGTGTCCAAAACTGAAGTACATCCTTTCTATGCAGAAAGAAGCGAATGAGGGCAATATACTTTCTCTTATAAAATCAATGATGGAACAAACGATAGATGAGGACACAGGAGCAGAAAAAACAGAGATTACTCCGGATCAACTCTGTACGATCATGTTCACATCAGGGACAACAGGAAAGAGCAAAGGTGTGATGCTGACACACAGAAATCTCGTTGAGAACGCGACATGTCTGGATATGAAGCTCCCAGAGAGAAATGTGATCCTGTCAGTTTTACCGATTCACCACGCATACTGCCTGAGTATGGATATCCTGAAAGGAATTTCTCTCGGTGCAATTATCTGTATCAATGACTCTTTGATGCGTGTAGCAAAAAATATTAAATTATTTAAGCCAAATATGATCTTGATGGTACCTCTTATGATTGAAACTTTTGCGAAAAAATTAGAAGACGTAAAAGACCTTCCGGAAAAAGTGGTAAAAGAAGCAGTATTTGGATCTCAGTTCCATACGATCTGCAGTGGAGGGGCATACCTGAATCCGGAGTATATTGAGCTGTTCGAACGTTTTGGAATCCAGATTCTCCAGGGATATGGAATGACAGAATGTTCACCGGTCATCAGTACAACCGTTGCATGGAATGTAAAAAAGAATTCAGTAGGACAACTTCTTCCAAACTGCGAGGCAAAGACTGTAGATGGAGAACTGTGGGTTCGCGGAAGCAGTGTAATGCAAGGATATTACAAGATGCCGGAAGAAACAAAAACCGCACTGAAAGATGGATGGCTTTGCACAGGGGATCTTGGATATGTAGATGAAGAAAGGTTTATCTATCTGACAGGACGAAAGAAAAACCTGATCATTACAAAGAATGGAGAAAATGTCTCACCGGAAGAACTTGAGAATAAATTAAGTTCTTCAAGACTGGTACAGGAAGTATTAGTAAGAGAAGCAAAAGGAGTGATCGAGGCAGAAATATATCCGGATGAAGAGTATGCAAAAAAGCAGGGACTTGAAAGAAAAGAGGAAGTCCGCTTAGAACTCCAAAAACTGATTGATGAATACAATCAGGGTGCACCGGCATATAAAAAGATTTATAGTCTGATCATTCGCGAGAAAGAATTTGAGAAGACAGCTTCAAGAAAAATCAAGAGATATTAAAAGACAGATAAAAAAGTCTGAATAAATGGAGGATTGCAAAAGCTTTGTGATTGCCGGATTTATTCGGACTTTTTTGTATGAATGCGAAAGAACAGATCGTGTACGTTGACTTTTCGGCAGTTATTTACTATGATACTAAAGTCAAATAAGAAGAATAGTTATAGATTAGAAAGAATAGAATATGATGAAACAGTTGAAAATAGGAAATGTGACGCTGCCAAACCGTTACATCTTAGGACCGATGGCCGGAGTGACAGATCTTCCATTCCGTGTGTTGTGTAAAGAACAGGGAGCAGGTCTTTTGTGTATGGAGATGGTCAGCGCAAAAGCGATTTTATATAATAATAAGAATACAGAATCACTTCTGGAGATCCACCCGGATGAACAGCCGGTGTCACTGCAGTTTTTTGGATCAGATCCGAAGATTATGAGTGAGATGGCAAAACGTGTGGAAGAGCGTCCATTTGATATTATGGATATTAATATGGGATGTCCGGTGCCGAAGGTTGTACGTAACGGAGAAGGCTCTGCACTTATGAAGAATCCGAAGCTGGTTTATGAAATCGTCAGTGCAATGGTGAAGGCAATTGATAAGCCGGTTACTGTGAAGATAAGAAAAGGATTTGATGACAGCTGCATTAATGCGGTTGAGATCGCGAAGATCATTGAGGAGGCCGGGGCAGCAGCTGTAGCCGTGCACGGAAGGACAAGAGAACAGTATTACAGCGGACAGGCAGATTGGGATATCATCCGTCAGGTAAAAGAAGCTGTCTCTATTCCGGTAATTGGAAACGGAGATGTGACAAGCCCGCAGAAAGCAGAGGAGCTGGTAAAACAAACAGGGTGTGACGGAATCATGATCGCAAGAGGAGCACAGGGGAATCCATGGATCTTCTCCGAGATGATCACATATGAAGAGACAGGCACATTACCAGAACGTCCGGGAAAAGAAGAAGTTCGTGATATGATGCTTCGTCATGCCAGATTACAGTTGAAATACAAAGGTGAATTCATTGGTATCCGCGAGATGAGAAAACATGTGGCATGGTATACAAAGGGACTGAAAGGTTCTGCAAAATTGCGTGAAGAAATCAATCGCGTAGAGTCCTATCAGGAACTGGAAGAACTGCTCTTTCAGAGACTATAGGAAAAGAAGTTCCGGGACTTCGGAAAACAGTTGGAAAACAGAATGGAAAAAGTTCGGAAAAAGGCGGTTTTAAAGGCTTTTCATACACTGCGCAGAAGTGACCCGTGAGAGTGAAATTGCTTGACAGAAAGCGCGAGTTTGAGTATAATATTGAAATTGCGGACGGACGCTGATACAACGATTGGCGTTCAGGAGAAAAAGACAGCAGACATGCATTTTAAAACCGATAATATGATGTAAGTGTCAAAAGTATAAATTGCATAGCAATGGAGCAATCCGGTTACATCATAATATCTGTAGACAGAGAAGAAACTTTGAATGCATGAAAAGTATAGACAGAAAATGATTTGCAGAGAATCTGTAAATGTTGTAGGAAACGAAACGTTATTGCAACAGGCAGTGACGGTAAGGAAGTAGAAAGGAAGCAGGAACAATGGCAGAGGCAAAAAAAAGATTACTTACTTATGCCGGATTAAAGGCAATTGAGGATGAACTTGAGAATCTGAAAGTAGTAAAGAGAAAAGAAGTTGCAGGTAAGATCAAAGAGGCAAGAGAGCAGGGAGACCTTTCCGAGAACGCTGAGTATGATGCAGCGAAAGACGAGCAGAGAGATATCGAAGCCCGTATCGAGGAGCTTGAGGCAATCCTGAAGAATGCAGAAGTTGTAGTAGAGGATGAAGTTGATCTTAATAAGATCAATGTTGGATGTGCAGTAAAGGTTTACGACATCACGTTTGATGAAGAGATGGAGTTCAAGATTGTTGGTTCTACAGAGGCGAACAGTCTGGAAGGAAAGATCTCCAATGAGTCTCCGGTAGGTCACGCACTGATCGGAAAGAAAATCAATGATGTCGTTGACGTTGAGACACAGGCAGGAGTTATCCAGTACAAAGTGCTTGATATCAAACGTTCATAATCAGCTTAGGACAGACCTCTTACTATTAAGAGGTCTGAATTCGCTTAAAAAGACAATATAAAAATAACTATTTCTGTATTGATATATAAAAATTAATGCGGAAGCAGATAGAAACGGAAGGAGAACAGACAGTGGGACAGAATCAGAAGAACACACAGGAACCAGATATGAATCAGCTGAGAAAGGTTCGCCGTGAGAAACTTGCAGAACTGCAGCAGAACGGAAGAGACCCTTTCCAGATTACAAAGTTTAACCAGACACACCATTCACTCGAAGTAAAAGATCTCTATGAGGCACATGAGGCTGAGATTTTAAAAGATCACCAGCAGCCGAACGTAGAAGGTATGGATGAAGAGCAGGCAAAAGAGGCTCTCAAGAATGATTACGAAGAGAGAAGAAGCATCATGGATGCAAGCCCGATTCACGTAGCAATCGCAGGACGTATGATGTTCAAGAGAGTTATGGGAAAAGCTTCTTTCTGTAATATCCAGGATTTACAGGGAAACATCCAGGTATACGTAGCAAGAGATGCAATCGGAACAGACGCATACGCTGATTTCAAGAAATCTGATATCGGTGATATCTTCGGACTTGAAGGATTCGCTTTCAGAACAAGAACAGGAGAAATCTCTATCCATGCTGAGAAGATGACACTTCTCTCCAAGAGCTTACAGATGCTTCCGGAGAAGTTCCACGGCCTGACAGATACAGACACACGTTATCGTCAGAGATACGTAGACCTGATCATGAATGCAGACTCTAAAGATACATTTATCAAACGTTCCAAGATCCTTGCAGCAGTCCGTAAGTACTTAAGCGGAGAAGGATTCATGGAAGTTGAGACTCCGATGCTTGTAGCAAATGCCGGTGGAGCAGCTGCAAGACCGTTCGAGACACATTTCAACGCACTGAATGAGGATCTGAAGCTTCGTATTTCACTTGAGCTGTACCTGAAGAGACTGATCGTTGGTGGACTTGAGAAGGTATACGAGATCGGACGTGTATTCCGTAACGAAGGTCTAGATACAAGACATAACCCAGAGTTCACTCTGATGGAGCTTTACCAGGCATACACAGATTACCACGGCATGATGGATCTGACAGAGAACATGTACCGCTTTGTTGCTCAGGAAGTCCTTGGAACAACACAGATTGTTTACAAAGGAATCCCGATGGATCTTGGTAAACCGTTCGAGCGTATCACAATGGTTGACGCAGTTAAGAAATATGCAGGCGTTGACTGGAATGAAGTTGAGACTCTGGAGCAGGCAAGAGAACTTGCAAAAGAGCATAATGTAGAATTTGAAGAGAGACATAAGAAAGGTGACATCCTCAACCTCTTCTTCGAGGAGTTCGTAGAGGAGCATCTGCTTCAGCCGACATTCGTTATGGATCACCCGGTTGAGATCTCTCCACTGACAAAGAAGAAACCAGAGAATCCGGAATATGTAGAGCGCTTCGAGTTCTTCATGAATGGATGGGAAATGGCAAATGCTTACTCCGAGCTGAATGACCCGATCGATCAGAGAGAGCGTTTCAAAGCGCAGGAAGAACTGCTTGCACAGGGAGATGATGAAGCCAACACAACAGATGAAGACTTCATGAACGCACTGGAGATCGGTATGCCGCCTACAGGTGGTATCGGATTCGGTATCGACAGAATGTGTATGCTGCTGACAGGAGCAGAGGCAATCAGAGATGTATTACTGTTCCCGACGATGAAAACAGTGGGCGCAAGCGAGAATAAAAAAGGTCAAGAATCTGCAACAGCAGGAGATGACAATAATGGATTTTTTACAGCAAACGAAAAGATTGATTTCTCTAATGCAAAGATTGAACCAATCTTTGAGGAAATGGTAGATTTCGAAACATTTGCAAAATCTGATTTCCGTGCAGTGAAGATCCTGGCTTGCGAAGCAGTACCGAAGTCTAAGAAGCTTCTGAAGTTTACACTGGACGACGGAGTACGCAAGGATCGTGTGATCTTAAGTGGTATTCATGAGTATTATGAGCCGGAAGAACTGGTTGGTAAAACAGCAATCGCTATTGTGAACCTGCCACCGAGAAAGATGATGGGAATCGCTTCCGAAGGTATGCTGATTTCAGCGGTAAACAACCTTAAGAATTCAGAGGATGAAGAACTTCATCTTCTGATGGTTGATAACCACATCCCGGCTGGTGCAAAGTTATATTAGAATAAAAAAGATCAAGATGCTTTAGGGCGAAAAAGTGTTTACTACAACGCTAACTACAACAAATTTGAAATTTGAGATGAAGAAATATGGGCTCAAGTGACGGATTGCGCTAAAGAGTATTGGAAAAAAGGATATAAAATAGGAATCTTTCCTTCAGAAATAACTGAGGAGAGGTTCCTTTTTTGTTTGTAGTTTCCAAATAAAAAAGATGAACTTGTGATATGGTGAAAAATTTATGTGAATTTGGAGCGCTCTATGATAAAGCATAGAGCGCAGGATAAAAATGAAAGGGGATTAAGTGTAATGGAGAAATTGAAACTGGATTTTTATTACGGGAGAGAAGCAGAGCAGTTTACATTTTACAGACTTCCGAAAGCTCTGATCACAGATGCGTGTTTTAAAGGAATGACAAATAATGCAAAGCTTCTTTATGGGTTAATGCTTGATAGAATGTCTCTTTCTAAAAAAAGAGGATGGCTTGATGAAGCGAATAAGGTTTTTATTAAGTACTCCCTTAACAATATTGAAGAAGATTTAAATGTTAGTCGAAAGACAGCAAGCTCTCTTTTGAAAGAGCTGGAAGAAATTGGTCTTATTGATATGATTCAGCAGCCAGGAGTAGCAAATATTATTTATGTTAAAAATTTTGTGTCAGAGCGAGAACAAGAAGATCATAACCTGAGAGAATCTGAAGATAAGTGCAATGAAGAAACTAGTGTAAAATCTAAACCAGTGGAAAAAATACACCAGTGTAAAAATTCTACTGGTGAAAAAACTACGCCGGTAGAAAAAAGTAACCAGTGTAGTTTTGAACAGGGGACCAGTGGAAAAAATACACTGGTACCAGTGGAAAAATTACACCCGAGTAATATAGAAATAGATAATAATATAAATAATAATAATTCTATCAATCAATCATATAAGTCAATAAATAAGATTGATGTGATGGATGAAACGGCAGTATATATGACATTGATCAGAGAAAATATTGATTATGATATTATGATGCAAGATTATGAATGGAAGCATCGTGACATGTATGAAGAATTGTATCAGATCATCTGCGATGTAGTCTGTGTACCTAGACAAGAAGTCCGTATTGCTGGAGAAGATTATCCGTATAGCTTAGTGAAAAGTAAGTTCCTCAAATTGAAAAAATCGCATTTGGAATATGTGATCGGATGCATGGAAAGAAACACAACAAAGATTGTGAATATTAAGGCATATTTGATCACGGCGCTATACAACGCACCGAATACAATTAGCCACTATTATTCCGCTGAAGTTAATCATGATATGTGTGGCGTACGACTAGGAAATTGTACAGGAAATCAATGAGCGAATTGTTGAGATTTTGATATCCGACTATTACAATTAAATATGATATATTTTGAGATCTGATACCTAATTCAAAAACAGATAGCGGAATAATAAGATGCTGTGATAGAATGAAGAAAAGTGGATATGAAAGAAAGCGAATAATTTGAAAATGAAATCCAAAGGAGTGATGACTATGGAGAATAAATTGGAAAAATCGATCAAAATAGTTTTATGGATAATTTTGTTAAAACCGACGACATCTTAAAAGATATGTGTGGGATTATTGAGTCTTCACAAAAAGCTGCATATCGGGCAGTCAATACAACGCTCATACAGAGAAATTGGCTCCTTGGTTATAGAATTGCAAGTGAAGAATTGCAGGGCGAGGATAGGGCAAAATATGGAGCAGAAATTATAAAAAAGTTGGCAAAAGAATTATCAGTTGAATATGGAAGAGGTTATACAAAGTCGAATCTATATAGCTTTTATTCTTTCCATAAGACCTACCCTGAAATTTTCCAGACATCGTCTGGAAAATCTGTTGGATTACTGTCTTGGTCGCATTATGCAGCATTATTACAGGTTAAAGATGAGAAAGCTCGAGACTGGTATGAGAAAGAAGTAGTAGAACAGACTTGGAGCGTCCGTACTTTGCAGCGGAATATTTCTTCTCAGTATTATTACCGTATGCTTAAAACTCAGAAAAAAGAGCTTGTAGAAAGTGAAATGAAGAATCTGACAGCAGCATTGTACAATACTCCGGTTATGATGCAAGGATATTATCATGCTGAAGTTAATCATACGATGCCAGAGTATGCAGAACTGGAACAGTGTAGGAACGAGCTCGGTTTTAGTTGCAATTCGTATCAAATTTAATTGTGATATAAAATGAAATGAGAAAAGGAGAAATCTAGATGTCTCGAATGTGGTTTTGTTTTGGTTAAAGATGATGGAAAAGTAGATAGAAAACTGGGACAGCAGAAGCAACAGCAAGCGGTAGCTGGAAAAGATAAGCTGGAGAGAGGCTGATCGGGGTGTAAGATAAAGAGAAATAAAAGACCTGGTAGATGATTTTAAAAGATCATTTACCAGGCTTATTTTCAATGTTTGTTTTTGCTAGAGATTCTAAATTGATTTGGAGTCATATGATAGTGTTCTTTGAAACATTTATAAAAATGAGTTGTATTAGTAAAATGTAATTCTTCCATAATTTCTGAAATAGAGGAAGTTGTTTCTTTTAGTAATGTAGCAGCTTTTTTCATACAGAAAGTTTGCCCATAATCAAACAGACATTTGTGGGTATATTTTTTAACAATGGTGTTCAGATAATTGCCACTATAGTTTAATATTTGTTCCAATTCGGAGCGAGAGATTCTTCCATCTGTATCTTCTAATAAATGGCAAATATGAGAAAATAATATAAAATCATTGTCAGCTTCTACGTGAACCGGTGTAAAGTGAAAATGTGTAGGATCTGCCAGATAGTCAAATAATTCTAAAAGCATCCCCTTTATAATATAAGTGGAACCGAGTTTTGGAAACATAATTGCACGTAAAATATTGTCAGTAATTGCGTGAAGAGTGTGATGCCAGTCTTTATTATTAAGTGCGGGAAGAAAATCTAAATATTCTTTCGTATCAGGATTATCTAGGTTGTCTGTAAGAAACTTTAATATAGGATTTATTCCTGGCATTTCGATATCTGGAAAATATACTTTTTGTTCATCATCAGACAGTTGTTTTACAAGTTCTTTTGACATACCTATAAATAAGAGTGTTGCATCTGAAGAAAAGACTTCTTTATGGACGATATTATGGTTCATCAAGCAACAGTTTCCACTATGAAATACTAGGTCAGATTGTTCTATCTGCTGGTGGATTTCTCCGTCTAAAACAATTAATAATTCATAGAAGTCGTGGATATGTGGGGCTCGGTTATTAAATTGGTGAATTTCTTTTTTGGTTTGAAAATGATAAAAAGTATTTTCACGTGGTGATGTCATCAAGAAATTGAGATAAGCATTATCATCCGACTGACAACATGTTTCGAGAGTGAACTGAATAGGTGTCAGTATCTTGATATAGGAGTTAATACCACTATTTAAATTATCCTGTTCGATAATATTATTAACTGTATAGGATGAAGCCATTTCAACAAGTCCTCCCTTTCATTCACGAATATGATAAAAATTTAAATATATTCTATCATATATGTTGTAGTATTATAAGACATAATTTATTAAAGTAATATTATAAAAACATAAGCGTTTATGAAATGAAAAATAATTGTGCCGAGGAATAAGGAGGTTACAAAGTAATGCGTGAAACAGAAAAGAAATACTTGAAATGGTATCAAAAGATAGCCTATGGAGCAGGCGATTTAGCTTCAAACACAAGTTATGGATTAGTATCCAGTTTTGTGCTTTTGTATCTGTCAGATACAATGGGATTAAACACAGGAATCATCGGAACATTGATGTTAGTATCTAAATTTTTAGATGGAATTTCAGATGTTATATTTGGTAACTTGATTGACCGTACGAAATCAAAACTAGGAAAAGCAAGACCGTGGATGTTATACGCTCAAATCGGTGTATCATTATGCTTGGTATTGCTATTTTCTATTCCGGGTGGGCTTGGAACAACAGCACAATATGCCTATTTCTTTGCTTTTTATACAGCATTGAATGCTATATTCTATACAGCAAATGGAATTGCATACTCAGCATTATCAGCACTCATTACTAGAAATAAGAATGAGCGTGTTCAGCTTGGTTCCATTCGTTTTATGTTTGCTGTTGCAACAAATATTGTAATGGGATTTGCAGTAACTAATGGAGTAGAAGCATTTGGCGGTGGAGCTGCCGGATGGAGAATGGTTGCGATTATTTGTGGAACAATTGGTCTTGTAGTAAATACCATTAGTTGTCTTTGTGTAAAAGAATTACCAGAAGATGAAAACATTGTAGTTGAAGTAGAGTCTAAGACACAGGATGATAAGATTAGTTTTGGGGAATCTTTAAAACTTCTTTTTAGCAATAAGTATTATATTTTAATAGTAGCAATCTATATTGTATATTATTTTATGAGTAACTTAACAACAGGTTCAGCTGTTTACTTTATGAAACAGGTACTTGGTGATGGTTCATTACTGGGCTTATTCTCAATGATGAAGATGTTCCCAGTTATTATTGCATTGATTTTTACACCTATATTAGTAAAGAAGACTGGAAGTATGCAGAAAGTTAACTTCTGGGGATATGTCATTAGTGATATTTTAGGTATTTTCTTAATCTTCTTTGCAATGCAGAAGAATCTGCCAATGATGCTTCTGTTTATGTTCTTAAAAGGAACTTTTGCAGGAACAATGTCAGGTACATTAAATGCATTGATTGCAGAAATCAGTGGATATACATATCGTACAAAAGGTGTACATATTGATGGTATGATGTTTAGCTGCTCATCACTTGGAGTAAAAGTTGGTGGTGGTATAGGAACAGCAGCAGTTGGCTGGTTGTTAAATGTATCCGGCTATGTTGGAACAGCAGTAACTCAGACAAGTGGAGCAATTAATATGATCTTCAGTATGTATATTACAATTCCTGTAATCCTTGGAGTTGTAATCACTGTTCTTTTAGGACTTATGACAGTAGAAAAAGAAAATAAGAGAATAGACATGGAAAGAGAAGCGAATAATTAAAATAGAAAGAGGAACAAAGTATGCAGTGTCAGAAATTTAATGATCGCTGGACATTTGAAAAAGTAGATCAGGATGACAGATTAAAGGCTTTTTATGGTGATGACAATAAAATAATTGTTACACTTCCATATGATGCTATGATTCGTGAAAAAAGAGATAAAGAGTGTCCGGCAGGTGCACAGAGCGGCTTTTATCCTGGGGGAGTTTATACTTATGAAAAATCATTTTTAGCACCAGAAGAATGGAAAAACCAGGATGTGGTGTTAGAGTTTGAAGGAATTTACGGAACAGCAAGAGTTTGGATAAATGGGGCCCTTGCAACTGTAAATAGAAATGGATATATGGGCTTCTCCGTAGACTTAAAGCCATGGATTTGTTATGGACAGGAAAATTTGATAAAAATTGATGTAGATAACAGTAACCAGCCAAATAGCAGATGGTATACGGGTTCTGGAATTTATCGTGATGTGAATTTATGGACAGGGAAAGGTGTCTATATTCCACATGATGAGATGAAAATAACTACGTTATCTGTAAATGATGATGTAGCAGTTGTGGAAGTTTGTGCCAACGTAAAGAATACAAAAGAATGTAGCATAGAAGCAAAATGCTATGTTGAACTGATATTTGAGGGAAAAACAGTTGTAACAGAAAAACAGAATATTGTATTTTATTCTGAAAGAAAAGAAACTGTAAGAGTACAGATTCCTGTAAAATGTCCGAAAAAATGGAGTACAGATCATCCGAATTTATATCAGTGCTGTGTCAAAACATATATAGGGGACGAAATATGTGATGAATATACAGTGGATTTCGGCATTAGGACGCTTACACTTGATCCAGTTAATGGATTTCAGATCAATGGGGAAACAGTGAATTTAAGAGGAACCTGCATTCATCATGATAATGGTGTGATAGGAGCAGAGACATTCCCAGAAGCGGAGTGGTACCGGTGTAAAAGACTAAAAGAGGCAGGGTTCAATGCGATAAGAAGTTCGCATCATCCTATGAGCAGAGCAATGCTTGATGCTTGCGATCATTTAGGAATGCTTGTGATGGATGAGTTGACCGACATGTGGAATCGAGGTAAAAACACCTATGATTTTTCAGATATTTTCAAAGAGGAAGCGCCAAAATGGATTCACCACATGGTAGACAAGGATTATAATCATCCATCGGTAGTTATTTATTCTGTAGGAAATGAGATACAGGAAGCAGGAACAAAACAGGGATCATGGATTAATCGTTCTTTGTGCAATAGATTTCATGAACTAGATGCCACAAGATTTACTACAAATGCTTTAAATGGATTGAATTGTGCTGGAAAACGACTCAAGATTATTATGAAGGAAGTCATTGAAAAGTTTGGAATGGACACACAAGGCAATGGAAGTGGTGGGGGAAGTAATGCTCTCAATAGCTTTATGAGTCTTATGTCTGGAGAAAAGGGCGAGTTTTTTGCAAAGCATCCACTTGTTACAGAGGCCCTGGAAGAATGTGCCCAGAGTTGTGATATCACCGGACTTAATTATTTGAGCGGAAGGTATGAACTTGAGCATGAGCTGCATCCGGGAAAAACGGTACTTGGGACAGAAACATATCCAGCGGATATTGAAAATCTTTGGGAGAAAGTTACAAAATATCCACATGTTATTGGCGATTTTACCTGGACAGGTTATGACTATATCGGCGAAGCAGGAGTAGGGATTTTCCATTATGATGGAAAAGAGAATTTTACAAGCATTTATCCAGAAAGACTGGGTTATATTGGAGATATAGACTTAATTGGAAATCGCAGACCAATTAGTTATTTCCGGGAGATTGTATATGGATTAACAAATCAGCCATACATTGCGGTAGAACGTATGGAGCATAGGGGACAGACAGCAAGCAAAACCGCATGGATGTTTAAAGATAATATCAGTAGCTGGACTTGGAAAGGGCATGAAGGAGAAAAGGCCAGTGTTGATGTATATTCATCAGGAGATGAAGTAGAATTGTTTTTAAATGGTAAATCTCTTGGTAGGAAGCCAGCTGGAAAAAAATCCCATTACACAGCAACATATGAAGTTGCATATGAGTCAGGGACTTTAAAGGCAATAGCATATGAGTCAGGGAAAGAGATTGGAAAGTATGAACTTGTCACTGCTGATTCGGTAAAAAGGCTAAAGGCTTGTCGTGTTACCGAGAATGAACGGGATGTAGCATACGTAAAAGTGTGGTTAGAAGATGAACATGGTGTTTGTAACCCACAAGAAACACAGAGGAGAATAATTCATGCTAAGGTTACGGGGAATGGTGTGCTAGAGGGATTTGGTACAGCCAATCCTTCAAGCGAAGAAGATTATTTCTCAGATACAGTAACAACTTTTGAAGGAAGTGCATTAGCTGTGGTTAGATGGAAGGATTCAAATTTGAAAGAATCTGCGGTCCTTCGACTGTGGACGGACGATGACGTCGAGGTATGCATAGATATTGGGAGGTAAACGGTGATGAAAAAGAGTAGCAGAAGATGCAGTATAGCTATTTTAATGATGATTTGTTTATGCATAGTGTTGTCAATACCATCAATTCCCGTACAAGCGGCTGATAATTTGTCAGAAAATGAAATGATTTATGGTGCAGATATAGGTTTTTTATCACAGCTTGAATCACAAGGCGTTGAATGGGTGGATGACAATGGAAATACAAGAGATGCTCTTGAGTTGTTAAAAGAAAAGGGTGTAAATGCTGTAAGACTTAGAGTTTTTGTAAAACCACCTGAGAATTTCTATTGGACTAAACCTGATGGTACAAATTGTATGCTTGGTTACGCGGATACTCAGGGACTTTTATATACAGCAAAAAGAGCAAAAGAGCTAGGTTTGAAGATAATGGTTGTATTTCACTATAGTGATCATTTTGCAGATCCATTGATTCAAGATGTTCCATCAGAATGGAAAAATGCATCGACTAGTGAGCTGGAAAAGTATGTATATGATTATACAAGATATATAATGACTGAGCTAGCAGATGAGGATATTTATCCAGAGTGGGTACAGGTTGGAAATGAAGTTAGTTATGGTATGTTGTATCCGACTGGAAGTAATCAGTCAAATGATTTTACTCAATTAACGAAATATCTGAATAGCGGATATGATGCGGTGAAATCGATAAGTCCTAATTCAAAGGTAGTTACACATCTTACGCATGGAAGTGGGATAAGCCATTTCGCATGGTTTTTTGAAAACTTTATCACGAAATGCGGTGGAAAAACAGATGTGATAGGTATGTCATACTATCCGTATTGGACTTCGAGTTATGATGGAGATTGTATAGAAAATGTTGCGTATAATTTGAATAAAATGGCATCACAGTATGGTAAAGATGTGATGATTTGTGAAACCGGTGAGCTCGAAAGTAATTCACAAGGAACATATGAACTGTTAAGAAAAGAAATTAACGCTGTTAAATCGGTTCCTAACAATAAAGGAATAGGAGTATTCTATTGGGAACCAGAATTAAATTCGTCTGTTGTACCAGATGGTTATACATTGGGAGCTACAGAATTAGTTGGGAATAATAAGTTGCATTTCACAAATGCTTTAAATGCATTTAAATTAGCTCCGGATTACTTGAATACTGATTGTTCATATGAAATGATGAATATCAATAGCCAAAAATCGGTTAATATTGCAACTGGATCACAAGACAATAATGCGCAGGTAGAACAATATACTTATGACCAGTGGGACAGCCAAAAGTGGATATTTGAAAAGGTAGACAGTAGCTATTATAAAATTGTAAATAAGAACAGTGGTAAAGTTTTAGATGTTTGCGGTCTTTCTCAAAATGAAAATGCACAAGTAGTTCAGTATGAATATAACGGTGGTTGGAATCAGCAATGGAAGATTACTACTACGTCTGATGGGAAATATAAGATTCAAAACAGATGGAGTGGATTATATTTGGGTGTGCTGAATAATAGTACTAATGATGGAGCATCGATTGTTCAGGTAGCGGATGAATTGTCAAGTTCTGAATGGTTTATTCTTTTGACAGATTGATTTGATTGGTAAATATTGATTAAGATATGAAAGAGCTGTCGGTTAATACCACATTTCGGCATCTTCAGTAGTAATTGAAAGGATCCCTGTAAGGACAAGGTTTGTTAACCTTCTACCTTGCGAGGATCTTTTTTCTATGAAAAGATGAAGATTACAATCATAGGGTGTATGGAGTCAAATCCATATGCTCTTTTTCTTTTTTGATAGAAATAAGTATGCTTGTACTGCTTCCTGGCGCAAGTATGATAGGGTAGTGCAAAAATAGATTAGATGGAAAGGAAGAGGTCCGCTAAGTATGTACCTCTTCTTATTAGAGAGTGGGCTCTTTTCCTGATATGGGAATTTGTATCTCTGGAGCATTAAGCAGTGCTGTGAAATTCTGTCGGATGATATTCAGTGTCTTTGCTTTTTCTGCAATTCCTGTTTTTCCCGGACAGTAGTAGCTTGTTCAGATTCAAGATTTTCTATCCGCTTCTGGATTTTATTAGGGCTATCTTTGTCTAAATATTATATAATTTTATTTTTGACTTTATTGTCTTATATAATGAGCTATTAACCGATATTTTGAGCAATGATATAATTTGACGTATAATTGTTGATTAAAAAAGGAATTAGAATAAGAGATAACAGGATCATCAGAAGGTAATAGGTTGATAATTCTTTAAATTATTTTATAATATAAGCTGTAAAAAAGCATTAAAAAATAAGAGAGGAAGCACCAGATGTATAGAATAGCAATCTGTGATGATGACATAGCATATACTGAATATTTGGAAAAAAAATAAAAGAGGTCTTGGGAAAATCTGAAAGAAGCTCAATTTGTAAATATTATTCGGGGGAAGAGTTTATAGGTGATTTGGAGTTGGAATTTGATCTGGTTTTTTTAGACATGCAGATGGGCGAAATTGATGGTATTACAGCTGCTATTAAATTTAGAAAAAGAAATCAAGATGCTGTACTTGTTTTTTGTACAGGAATACAATTACCGCAACCAGAATTTTTTGATGTTCAACCATTTAGATATTTGATGAAAAATTATACAGAAAATAAAATGGATGAAGAATTAAAAAACATTATCAATAAGATGATAGAGAACAAAAAAGAAGTATATATTGTTGTTAGAAATGATGGCAGAATGGATAAAATTGCTATTGATAATATAACGTATATTTCAAACATAAAAAGAGGGTGCTGCATCCATATGTTCTCAAAAAAGGATAATCAATGTTATGAATTTGCAAGCAACAAAAAGTTGATAGATACTTATGAAGAATTAAAAAATCAATCTTTTGAATATGCTCATAATAGTTATATTGTAAATTTTAAAGCAATTATAGGAATAAAAAATGATGTTATAACATTGGAGGATTTAACAACGTTAAATATTTCAAGATCTAAAAGAAAGATATTTCATAGTAGGTTTGCAGATTATCTTGGTGGAAAGTATAAGAGGAATAGATAATTATCATGGAAGTATTTTTAAATATAATGACATGTATTTTTGAAGTTACAATTTTCGAGTTATTTTTTAGGGGATTACTACGTAGACGATACAGCTCTCCGATATTTTATATTGCTATATATATAGGGGTAGTTAGTTTGATTTATGGGATTAATTCCTTAGGCAATTCGAAATTAAATTTGATTGCTAATATTTTGATTTATTATGCGGCTTATAGTCTATTATATGAAGAAGAATTAAAAGAAAGAGTATTCTATTTTACTGTGTTTTTTACCACTTTTGCTGGAGTAGAAATTCTTTGTGAATTTGTTCTTTCATTGATACTTGGTGAAGGGTATAGTTGGGAAAATCAATCTTACTTAGCTAGATTTATAGTGATATGTTTGGAAAAATTGATAACTTTTGTCACGTTGTTTATAATTAAGAAAAAGTTAAACAAACAAAAATATGGGATAAAAAATGAAATATTATTATATTCGTTAGTCTTGCCAATTGCTACTTTTGGAATATATAGTGCATTGCTTTATTCGGGCTTAATGGTGGAAGTATCAGGGATAAATGAAGGAATTTTATTAGTTGGATGTATTCTATTACTTTTTGCAAATGCGATTATATTCTTTTTATATGAATATATATTTAGACTTAATTATGAGAATCAAGCATTGGAAATGCTTACTTTAAAAACAGATTTGGAAAAGAAATATTATGATAGAATGGAAAAAGTAAATTTAGAACAATCAAATTATATGCATGATTTAAAGTTTATGCTTAGAACAATAGGAAATTTGGCCGTACAAGATCAAAATGAAGAGATTACATCAGTAATTCAAAATATGAAGATACGGATAGGGGCGATGGAGGAAGAATTCTTTTGTAAGAACAAAGTTTTGAATACTATTCTATGCGAAAAAAAGAAAGAAGCTATTGATAATAAAATAAATTATCAGGCATATGTTGAACCAGGAATACCTTTAGATTTTATTCAAGATATTGATATAATAATTATCATGGGAAATATTATTGATAATGCTATTGAAGCAACAAAAAAAATTGATTATGGATACATTGATATTAATGTATTCGCAACACAAAAGGGACATTTCTTAATGATAAGAGTTGAAAATAAATTTGATGGAATAGTTAAAAAGAAAGGAGACGATTTTTGTTCAACTAAACAAGAGCCAGATAAACATGGTATTGGGCTTAAGAATGTAGCGGATTGTGTAAATAAATATGGTGGTATTTTACAAATAGATGTTAATGACAATATATTTACTGTGTCTGTTATATTTACGGTGTTATAAGATTATGAAAAATGGTATGAATTTAGTTCCTGTTGTCATATATTATACTTTATGTGTAAAATGTTTTATGATTTTTAAGTTAAAGAGTTTCATAGGAAGCAAGTGTGATTTAGCTTGTATAAAAAAAGCCTATTTTGGGGCTTTTTTTTATAATCAAATTTATAATGTATACTGCATACAATTATAACGCTTATAGTTGGATATTAAATAGCTAGATTATTCATATTACTGAGAAGCAGATGAGAGTCGTTTGGTGGAATGTTCATTTAAGAAAAATAGAGCGTTTATTGTAATATTCAGTTAAGTATTTTGATTGCTTTTAAATATTTAATTTGAATAAGATAGAAAAATATAAAGGTGTTTTCTATATAAGAAATCTTCTTAAGGTAAAGCATACTTACGTTTCGCAAGAGGATTTTGATTTTTAGATTAATAGCAAAAATTCCTGTGGATTGTAGTCAAAACAATCGAGAATAGTTTTTATTTTGGAATATTGATTGCCATATTACTGGAATCATAATTTCTTACAATAGGAATATGCATTTTCAGATACTACTTTCTTAAAATAAGAGTTAACTTTTGCAAAAATAGCCGAGTTTTCTGCTGTTTTTGCCTGTCTATTGAAAATGAAAAAATGATGTTATATAAAACATATTAGAACAGGTATTTTAAAAGCGTACATATTAATAAAAACTTTTGCATAGTACGTAATTACATTAAGAAAATAGATTAAATATTATGGAGAATAAGTATGGATAAAGTAAATATGTGTCAAATACAAAAACAGATTGATAATTCAAAAGAGGAAATGATGGGAGTTATCAGTTTCATTTTGGCAATATTTCCTTTAAGTTTTGTTATAAATAGCTATCTGGTTGCTATGAAGAATATAGGGGAAAATCAGGGAACAGAGAATATTCGAACGGTCTTTTTTTATGTATTAATATTTTTAATAATTGGCTTAATGTTTATTATAATGTACATATTAACCAGTGCAATCAAAATTAAGGCGCATCGATATTCTCTTTTATTTATATTAGGAATAAAGAAAAAAGATTTTTGGAAAATATTATATAAAGATTATTGTATTACATTGTTATTAATAGGGGTAAAAAGCACAATAGTTGTTAATTTAATATGTCTTTGTATGACAAGTGCTATATGGAGTCGAAAAAAAAAGATTTTCTTAATAGATTTCTTGAAAAATTATTTTATTAGTGTAAGTGCAGTTTGTGTAATACTTGTTTTGCTCATTTTGGTGTCAGTAATTATTGTTTTTTATCATAGCTTAAAAAGGAATATGCTAGAATTTTGGGAGGGATTAAATGAAAATATAAGTTATAACTATGATACAAAAGTATTTTATTATCTAAAACCCATTTTAGGTGTATGTATAGAATGTGTGGCAATAATATTTTGCTTAAATTATCATACTATATATTATGCAGCTGTATTACAGTTGATTTCTTTTTATCTTATTAGTAGTTCTACGGAATGTTTAAGATGGATTGTTAAATGCAAATCAAAAAGGGACTATAAAAAAATTATTACGTCAAATGCGGTGTTGTATCAATATAAATTAAATTCTAAACTTATAATAAGTATTTATTTACTTAATTTTATAGTTATTTTTGTATTAGGAGGAGTTATTTTATCTAATTTATCAGATGAAATTGAAAGTAATTATCAAGAACGATACCCATATGAATTTGTTGTTTATGGTAAAGGTACTAATTTTTTGAAGGAATCATATCCATTTTTTCAAGGAAAAACAGAAGAAGGAAAAAGTATTGCAATATTTTCATTATCATCTTATGAAGATATGGTTAAAAAAAAGGAAACGTTATCCAACGAGGAAGTAATTTATATTTCACAAAATAATTCTGAGGATTTTAAACCATTAGAAGGGAAAAAAGAAATAAAGATATATTTCAATTCTGAGGAAGCAGATTATAAAGTAAAGGATAGTAGATGGGAAATTATTTTTGGAGAAAATGTTTCATCAAAACTAGAAAATATTTTAGTTGTCAGTGATTATGAATTTAAAATTAATGCTATTGATAAATGGAGTCTTTGGTATGGGGATAGAAATAACATCAAAATAAAAAAAGGAGTATATGTTTGGAAACGTACAGAAGCGATAGAAATCGAACAGAAAAATGATCAATATGTGTTAATTTTAGTATGTATCATAGGTATATTTTTAATATTAGAAGGACAAGGAATTATTTTAATAAAACAAGTAGTAAATCATTCTTCTATAACAAACAAGTATAAGTTATTTTTTTCATTGGGAATGTCTCAAAAAGATAGAAAAAAGTATTTTTTTCATGAAATTAAAAATATAGCATTTTATCCAACGATATTAGGGTGCGTTAGGGGAATTTTAGTCTTAGGAATAATATATTTTTATCAGGAAGGTGAGTTTAGTAAGATTTTCATTTATTATTTGGCAGTATGCGTGTTAATATTGTTAATTCAATATGGAAGTTATTATTGTATTGCAATGCTAATGGCAAAGCTATATAAAATTGATTCAGAACCACAATAAAGGGAAGGAAAGGACATGGAATTATATACACTTAATGAGGTAAGTAAATATTATGAAAGATGGAATATAAGAACACGTGAAAAAAATATAAATTATGTAATAAAAAACTTGAATTTAACAATAAAAGATAATGAATTTATTGTTGTTGTAGGAAAGTCTGGAATAGGAAAAACTACATTATTAAAAATGTTAGGTGGAATTGAGAAACCATCTGCCGGATCTATTTTTTATACCAATAAGGAATTATATCAGTGTAAAGAATCCGAAATGGAGGGGTATCGTAGAAAAGAAATAGGTTTTATATTTCAGGATTATAGATTACTAGATGAGATGACCGTAAGGGAAAATATATTAGTGCCACAAATTCTTGATGGAGCAAGAAGTACGATTGCTGAAAGAAAAATGAAAAAACTTACAAAAGTACTTGGGATTAGTGAAAAAAAAGATTATTATCCTTATGAGTTGTCTGGTGGAGAAAAGCAACGCGTTGCAATTTGTAGAGCGTTAATAAATGAGCCTAAAGTAATATTAGCTGATGAACCAACGGGAAATCTAGATACTTTTAATACAGAATTGATTTTAGAAATTTTACTTAGAATAAAAATAGAGTTAAAAAAAACAATCATTTTAGTAACTCATGATAAAGGAATTTGTAAATTTGCTGATAGAATTATTGAAATGAAAAATGGAAAACTTCAAGAGCAAAACATAAAATAGTTTTTACGAAAATTCATTTGTTAAAGCTTCTTCTGCTTTTGGAGACTTCTATGGAAAAACCGGGACAGGACGTGTAAACGGACAGGATATCAACGGCTGGCTTATTGGTTTCGTAGAAAAATGCAGATAATACATACTTTTTTGCCACCAACATTCAACGTGAAAAGCAAGCTACTGGTGAAAAGGAGACAGAAATCACCCTATCCATTTTATCTGACTTAAATATATGGAAATAGGCAAAAGCGGGAAAAGAGCTGTTTGAGACCCACGACGAGAAGCCGACGAGCAGTTTCTTATATTCCCTGGTAATGGATACATATTCCCTTGGATATACGAACTCTGCATATATGGATATGCCGATCAACCACAAGATCTTCCTTGCGCAGTTTGATACGATCAAAAACCTTGCGGACAAGGAATCCTGCGTAATTATCGGACGCTGTGCTGACTACGCGCTGGCTGATTATCCGAACGTGGTATCCGTATTTATTACAGTCGATGAGGACGTGAAGATCAAGACTTTGATGGAACGCCATAAGATTTCTGAGTCCCAGGCGAAGGATGTCATGATCAAGACCGATAAAAAACGTGCCAGTTACTATAACTATTATTCCAGTAAGCGCTGGGGCGATTCCAAGAGCTACGATCTCTGCATGAACAGCAGCAAGATCGGTTATGACGGAGTTGTGAAGATGATTCAGGATTTTGTGGAGATCAAGAAAGGTTATAAGAAGTAAGTGATATTAAGATTGGGCAGGGAGCAGAGTTAAATCTGTTGCCTGCCCGTTTCTTTGTGGAAAAAAGGAAAGATCCCGACTATATCCCGAATGATCCAATGGAAATTGAGCATGTAGACAAATTTTTGAAGCTGATGGCAGTTTTAACGGGCGATAATCGATATGTTGATATCGTGAAGCTCGATGGAAAGGAGATTGTAAACATGTGTGATGTTGCAACGAGATTAGAGAATCTTGGTATACAAAAAGGTCTTGCGGCCTACCAGCAGCATCTCCGGGAGTATAAGGGAAAAACGACCACAGCGGCACCGAGTCCGGGTGAGTGGGAGGAGACCTTCGGCGATGCGGATGTCATCTTCTGCTTCACGCTGACGGGGACCATGTCGGGGCCCCACAACAGTGCGGTGATCGCCGGGGAGAGCTACGAGAGCGAGCATCCGGGTGCGAGAGTGTACGTCATGGATTCACTGTCGACGGGGCCAGAGATGTACCTGCTGACAGAGAAGACGCGCGAACTGATTCTGGCAGGGATGGAGCTGGAGAAGATCTATGAGGAGATCCGGGCCTACCATCAGACGACGCATCTCTACTTCTCGCTGGCTTCGGTGGATAATTTCGCGAAGAACGGCCGTGTGAGTCACGTGATCGCGAAGGGCACCGGCCTCATAGGCATCTGGATCGTAGGCACCGCGGGCCCGGAGGGAACGCTCGACTTCAAGGGCAAGTGCCGTGGCGATAAGAAGGTGCTGGTACTGATTCTCGAGAAGATGAAGGAACTTGGATACAACGGCGGCAGGGTCATCATCGCGCACAACCAGAACGAGGCGGCGGCGCTGCAACTCAAGATGCGGATCGAGGAGCTGTTCGGTACCTTCAATGGCGTGATCCACCCGGAGCGGGCGCTGTGCTGCTACTATGCAGAGCCGGGCTCGGTGATGGTCGGGTTTGAAGCATAAACGTGTCGAAGTGGCTGAAGAATGCGGCTTTGAGATGACTGGCTTTAAGGCGTAAAAGCCGACGTATAAAGAATAGAAGGACAGATACTGGAAGGATCGTCCTGTTTATGGGGCAGATCTGAGAGTCTGTCCTTTTTTGATTTAAGTAAAAGCCGGCCTAGATCTCATCTTGATGCTTTGAAATGTAAAATATTTTTGACATAATGACGCACCCAATATATACTATAGATGTAAGATATATTTTACATTATGTCGGAAGGAGGACGACGGATATGTCAGAGATTTTATCATTTACGGTTGCATTTATCGCGGTTCAGATATTCAAGATCATCATGTTTAAGAAGGATAAGGATTACAGTGGTTATGATGAGCGGCAGGAACTGATTCGAGGGAGAGCATTTCGCTACGGCTTTTTGACATTGGCCTTCTCGCTTGCGGCAGTGACGCTGTGGGAGGAGTGCGTGGGTGCACTGCCGATCGAGTTTTCACTCCTCATGATGGCCTGCCTCATGGTGGGATGTCTGGTGGTCATTCTCTATGATATCTGGAAGGATGCGTACTGGGGCATCCGGCAGGCGTCGGGCTCGAACGCAGCCATCGTGCTCATGGTGGCGGTGATGGTGATGCAGTACCTGAGTTTCCGGGGGCATGCCAGTGCTGGCAACGTGATCGTCGATGGCATCCTCACCTGGGATGGCGGCATCTATCTCCTGATCTTTGCGTTCTTCGCGCTGATCATCGTGAACCTATTGCTGAAAGCGTGGGTGGACAAACGGGGAGGTTCGGCGGAATGAAAAACCAGAAGATGAAATCGGCGCGGGCGGCGCTGGATCTGTCACAGCAGCAGTTGGCGGATCTCGTCGGTGTGTCGCGGCAGACCATCAACGCCATCGAAAAGGGCGATTATAACCCGACGATCCGACTCTGCATCGCGATCTGCAGGGCGTTGAACCGGACACTGGACGAACTGTTCTGGGAGGAGCCGTGAACCTGGCTTCAAAAACGTTTGAAATGAAGGAAAAGACTCCTTAGGATGAAAGAGAAGAAGCGGATTTGATTGATTAGAGCGCGGATTGATGTATGGTGACAAAATGGAGAAGATCAGATTTCAAATATGTGAAAAGGAGCTTACGCTGTATACGGCGCGGGGAGAAAACTGGCCACTGATCGCTTTCAATACGGTGATGGGAGACGGGGAAGAGCTTGCGCAGGCGCTGCGGGCGATGGATGCGCCGGACTGCAATCTGCTGGTGGTCGGAAAGCTTCAGTGGTATCACGATATGACGCAGTGGAGTTGTCCGCCGCTGTCGAAGCGGGGTCCGGCTGCTACGGGAGGAGCGGATGCCTATCTGGAGACATTGGCGTCGGAAATCGTGCCGGCAGCCAGGGAAAAAATCCGGGGAAGCGCGCCGTACGTCGGCATCGCCGGGTACTCGCTGGCTGGGCTTTTTGCGCTCTATGCGATGTACCGCTGCGACTGCTTCGCGTGGGTGGCCAGCATGTCCGGCTCCCTGTGGTTTCCGAAGTTCCGGGAATACGTGCTTCGGCATGAACTGATGCGGCAACCGGAGATGCTCTACATGTCGCTAGGGGATGCCGAGGCGAAGACGAAGCATGCGGTACTGAAAACCGTGCAGGAAAATACGGAGGCGATCGTCAGGCACTATCAGGAGGTCGGCGTGGATGTGCGCTGGGAGCTGAACCCCGGAAATCACTTCCGGGACGTGGCGATGCGAAGCGCAAAAGGTATCAAGGCGATACTGGAAGCGTGAAGAATGAACTGCGTTTATAAAGAATGGCATCGAAAACGTAACCGATTTTGATACCAAAGGTTCTTTCCCGTTTCTTTACTTCCTTTTACTCTTTAAAATGTTTATAACGTGGATTTCTATTCTCATCTTCCAACGGATCCCTGCCACCATTTCCATAATTCTCATATCCAAGTTCCTCACTACCTCGAAAAATCAGATTCTTATATTCATAATAATACACTTGTTCTTGAAGGAAACTATTTACACTGGCTACCATCCGCACCCCATTCTGCACCACAATATGTTCCGGTGTATAAGTAAATATACTGATAAATAAACCTATCAAAATGACAACTATTCCTATCACCACTACGAAACCATACCATATTTTCTTTATGACGGAAAGCAGCCGCATTCCTCTTTTCCTGCCCCAAGCAAAGAAACTCTTGCTCAATTCCCAAATCAATAATAGGGATGATAAAATACCAAACCACATCAAGAACATATGTGGAAGACTTCGCAAAGTAGAGTCCGTTAATTCTTCTATTCCCCAAATTATCAGTTGTAAAAAAAGGAAAAAAACCAACGGCAAAAATGACCACTGCTTTTTCATAAATCTGAAGAACATTTCCTGCTTTCCATCCATCACTCCATCTCACTTCCATATCAATCATTTGATCTTCTTTTCTCAATAATCCGTTTCATCTTTCATATCCCTTAGATATCTGCGATACAGCACGCCTACTTTGTCATATAGGAAATATTCATAATCGTCTGATTTTAAAATATCTCTACTATGATACACCGTTAGTGTTCCTGTTTCATTTACAATAGAAATTTTCACAAAATTCCATGCTAGATATAATACAATGCTACTGCAAAAAAGAAACAATATAAAATAGTAAAATATACTAAATATTCCCGCACTTTGCTTTGAAACAAACTTTTTCCCTAAAACAATTGTTCCGATAACAATTGCTATTTGCCACAAAACAATCAAGCTGCAACCGAAATTCACACAAAACCATGAACGTAATTCTAAACCTGCAGGAACACGATAAATTTGCCATATGTAAAAGCATGAACAGACTAACAGACTCACAAAGCAAGTGTATCATTGCGGTACTGGCTGTGTCCGTTCCGTAGGACTGCCCTAAGTGTATCGGCTTCACCTTGTTCCTTTACCTTACAATTCACAAATCACTTTTGCTATTTTCGCAATAATATTGCATATAAAACAATTAGAACTAATATAATTATCAAAAAAATAAACCTTATTTGACCATGAAATCCTAATCCAATCCACTGCAATACTATTATTAACACAAAAACTAATAACGCCCAATATTCTCTTTTCATGATTTTCCTCCTTTCTTGAGGAGTTTAAGATTTATAGACAACTTTAAAAGAATGCGCATGTTTTTGTATACATTAATATATACCATGCTTTTAAAAAATAAAAGAATTGTTTTGAATTATTTTTTATAGTATTCTATAATAGTGGTGATTTATATAATTTTAATGTTTATTTTTAAGATTCTCTAACAAACTTTTATACTATCCTATAAAACGGTCAATTTTAAAAATCACGAAATTGCAGGCTTTACAACACTTTGTAACACGATATAGACCTGTCCGATAATCCCTCTCATATAAAAATAATCAATGCTTCATTTTTAACACAGGAAGATAAAGACATCTCCCTGTGTTTTTAAAGAAAATCAATGAACAGGAAAAACAGAAGGGAGCTACCAAAGAACGGCTTTCGGTATGGCAGAAATACTTTATCAATGGGGAATACCTTCGATCTGCAGAAATGGCAGAGGAACAGAATTACAATATGATCGATGGAAGAATCAACAATCTGCTACCGAAAAAGGAGAATCCAGAAGTACCAAAGAAGAGGAAATCTGTCCTTTTGCGTTTGTATAAACACCGCTGTGAGGTTGCAAAGAAACAGGGAAAGCCAATGCCGAGGCGGTATCAGGGGATGGAGATGGAGCGGAATCGTAAATAGGTAAGAAATGACAAAGGGTGTGGGAGAAATCTCATTGCCCTTTTTCGAAAAAGAATTGTGTGATATATATAAAATAACCAAGTGAGAATTGTAAGTTTTGCTGAAAATATAAATGAATCGTTGGAAATATTGTGCATAAAATGGAAAAATGATAAAATCAAAAATGTGGTGAATATAAGACATATTATTTTTGAGGAACAGAGTGATTTAGGGAATAGTATGTCTTTTTAGCATGTTCAATTAGTAGATTCGATTTCGTAAGTTTAAGATCAAGATATAAATATTGAAGGAGCAATATGAAAATACAAAAATATGTGAAAAAAGATATTATAAAAGTAACCTCAATTTTAATTTTACTACTAGGATTATTGACTATTTTATATTTGTCAGAAATACAAAGTATATCAGGATATGTTGTACAAATTAATTATCCCAATAATATTGCTATAAAAGACGAATTTGAGAATGTATATTGGATAAAGCCATTTGGAGATTTTGAGGATAAATATGAGATAGGGGATGAGGTAAAAGTATATTATTATCCGAATTCAGAAGATGGCTCCAATGAAAATACATTATCCCATTCTATTGTATTCAGTAGATGATGTTGTTATTTATGAAGAAGGCAACTAAATGAGAGCTAAACAAAAATTTAAATTGAGTGCTACTATTATAGGAATATGCTTTTTGTTACATGGAATACCTGTATTTGCAGCCGAATCAAGTGAAATGATTGAGTTTGATTTAAAGACTAATGAGATGTAGACAGTAGAAATTGAGGAACAAAATAGTGATTCAGTTGACTCATACATTCCAGAGGGAATCAGTACTGGAATTCAAACATATGGAGCGATTATTGATGTTGATGATAGGTATAGAATTCCTGCTAGTTTATCAAGTACTACTTTCCCATATTGCTCTTATGGTGTTGTGAGTTGTACTTGGCCTGATGGAGCAAGTTCATTTGGAACAGGATGGCTTTTTGGTCCGAACGATGTGGCAACAGCTGCGCATGTTGTATATAGTCAAGAGAATGGTGGATATCCTTCTTCTATTATTTTTTATCCCGGGGTTAATAACAGTGGATCAATAGTAGGGGCATCTTATAAGGCAACAATTGCGGTGCTACCGGCAACGTATCAAAGCGAACGTGATGATACGAAAGATTATGCTTTTTTATCTTTAAATTCTAATATAGGTAATACGTTAGGATATCTAGGCTGGACTACATCTGTTTCAGTTGGAAACACAATGGCTTTAACTGGATATGCTGGAGAACATGCGTATGAATTGTGGGAAGGAATAGGACAAATAAAATCTACAAGTGGATCCTTTTTAAGATATACTGCTGATTCGTCAAGAGGAATGAGTGGTGGGGCGATATATCTTACAATTCAAATGAAAGCTGCTGGTTTTAATCATGGGGGATATCCGGGAGAATCTTATAATTACGGCGTTAAAATTAATTCATCTATCGCAAATGAGATGAATTATTATAAAAATAAGAATTAAGCTATATAAGAGAATAAAGTGAAAGCCAGAGATTTTTAATAAATCGGGGATGGTTCTTGCGATTCCATAAAGAAAAATTTTGAATAAATATTATAATATGTGCAGAATAATTAAATAAAAAGTGTCAGGCGGAGAAAGCAAGATTAAAATAATTAATAAACTTTCTAGCGCCTGACATTGTAGTATCAAAAAAATAATAAATGAATTAAAATGTAAGTTTTCTCTTGAGATTACTTGCTTATGTGACAACAATTCCTGAGAATTATGGGATAGATGCGTGTTCTGAACGATTGAGTAATTATACAATATATTTACTTGATGAAGACGGAAATGAGATTTGGAGCAATCATCAGATAGATATGCCTAATCCTAATGTAAGCATTTCAGTGACAGGAAAAGGGAGATATATAAAAATTCAGCTAGATGGGGAAAACTATTTGAGCTTAGCAGAAGTACAGGTATATGGAAAGTAAGAATTAAAAAAACTGTGAAGGATGCCAAAAAGCGAGTAGTTGAATTTACCGGACACTTAAAAAGTGTTGAAGTACAATTAGATTATCGTTTTTATAGGTGTCACCGTTCTTTATATTGTAAATACAGATAATATCAAAGAAGTTAATTTTCAAAAACTAACAATTTATATGGAAAATGGAGAAATCTGTCCAATCTCTGTCCGTGCCAAAACTAGCTTAAAAAAATATTATAATGAGCATCTAATATCAATAGGCAACACTGTGACTAGAATATCTAAGAAATGCAACAATGAGTAATGCCTTTTTTGAACTCATCTTCAAGCAGAGTAATCAACAAGACTTGAACAGTCTTTATGCTATTCAAGTCTTGTTATTTTTTTCTATTTTATAACCATCCAGTACAAATAAGTATGTTATCCGTTTTCTTTTAAATATTTGAAAGTTTTCAATAAAATTAAACATTCAATTACTACATTAATATGGATAACTATTCTATAAAATTCTGCCTGTTGTTCTATAGATAAATATGCACTACCTAAAATAGTTACTATAACATTTAATATTATTAACAGAATAAAAATAAATTTAAAATTTTTCATTTTTCATCCTCCTTCATCATTTGTTTTATGAAAGTACCTTATGACGTCAAATAGGTTTTTCTTTATAATTAGCATGCTATTTATTTCCTTTTACTTTTTTGCTTTTGAACCTCTCGCTTAAGTTCATCCGGAATTAACGGATCATATGTACCGAATAATAGACTTTTTCCTACAGAATTCTCACCTATTTTCATAATCCAGTTTCTCAAGAAGTTTTTTCTATCTACCATAATTTCTCCTCAAAATAATCGTTTTTTTTATTATATCGGAAAATATACTAATTTGTCAAAAGAAGTTCTAAACGTTGAGATTTAAAGAATAAACGTAAGGCAATAATTGGTATGTGATCATCAGTTTATGAATATATCTGCCTGAATAAATGTTAATCTTTCATTCTTACTTCTATGCAGTAGCGTATATAATTAAAAAATCTTGAGTTTCCGCAAAATGTAATTTAAAAATGAATAACTTCTCCTAAAGCACCAATCTGCCAGATTTTAATGAATCGAAAACTGCAGTATTCAGGAATAGAGGCACTCTAATAAACCCCGTCGTGAACCGGACTTTAGAAGAGTTATTCTTTTATCTATTTAAGCGATCAGCTTAAGGCGGAATTGACGATATGCAGGATGTTTCGTCCGAAACTAGAGTCTGACGTCTTCTTTTGCATACGATAGTATTAAGATATGAAAAGGGGCTGTCGGTTCGTATAATGCACGTGCAGCGTACATACTCCAGGGTAACAGCACATTCATACAGAGAAGCAGGACTATTATATTGATTATTCTGTTATGTACGGCAATGAACAATTATTTGCTACCAAGTATAAATTATACCTATCGACAAAAGAAGAACTGAAAGTGGAGATTGAAACTCAAAAGGCAATGTTTTATCTTCAGCAGCAGGACAGTAAAGGAAAAGAAACGGAGTAGAGAGTGAAAGGACGGATCCAATTTGAAAAGGATTCGCCTTTTTTGAATTATGGTATTATACAATGTTCCGAATATAATTGCTTACTGTGATTCTGCTAAAACTAAATATGATATGTGTGTCATTGTGTGAGTAGAACTTCTGGTCAAGTTGACCAAAAGTTGTACAGGCATTAATTGGAAGCTTGGGTCTTAGGGAAAATCCCTACCGCACATGACATAGGAAAGTGCCATTTGTTGGCATAAAGGCATGTTACCTTATGCGTATCCTGTTATTAATGGTCAGTAATTATTGTTCCAAAGGTTGGATTTTTGTTCCAACTTCTGGAAAGCCAGGAAAATCAAGGGTTTGAGGGTGGTCCAAGAGTTGAACTGGTGTGAAATAGAGGGATTATTTTACAATCCTGATTTTGTATGATCCAAAGTGTTGGACAGTGGCACGGACAATGAAATGAACCAGTGTTAGAACCTGGTTAAATTGTTTTTTAAGATAAAAGTGTAATTTTAGAAGTTGTGTTTTTTGCAATCAGTTTTTTATGGCTCCAAGTATATGTTAGAAGGTGAGGGAACAAACCTACTAATATGAGAAAGGAGCCTTTTTATGAGAGAACAGAAAAAGCAAAATCTTACAGATCCTAATGTGAGAAAAAGATTTGTTACTTACAAGGAAGCAGCGGAACTCTATAGTATGGGACTGACGAGAATACAGGAACATACAAAGATGGCAGGAGCAACTTATAAAATGGGTAATAAGGTGCTTGTAAATACGGACATCTTTGAGGCGTATCTTGAACAATATAGAATTCCAGGAGATTATGAAGGAATGGCAAAGAAGTTTACTCCAGATCTTGTGGAATTGTACCGATAATTATCTCGAACAAATGTTAAACAAATGTTGAACGTTTAATCATTCTATTGTATAATATTTGTATGATGATTCGGGGAGGTGTTAAGCTTATGGCAAATAAAGACGGGAGACCGCCAGTGGATGATCCAAAACAGAAAATCTTAGGGGTGCGGGTAACGGTCAGTGATCATGAGCGGATTAAGAAATACGCAGCTGAGCATCATAAGACAATATCACAAGTTGTAATTGAAGGTCTAGATCTTTTATGTAATAAAGAAGAAAAAGACAACTAAAATGGACAACTACTTTCCTTTCCGAGAAGGAGAGTGAAAGCAATGGCGAAAGCAAAAGTAAAGCAGAGGAAGGACAGCAAAGGACGAGTTCTTCAAAAGGGCGAAAGCCAAAGAAAATTAGATGGGATGTACATATATACATATGTGAATCCCTATGGAAAACGTTGTTATGTATATTCCAAAGATCTTTTTACACTACGAGAGAAAGAACAAGAGTTAATTAAAGCCCAGATGGATGGATTGGATTACTATGTAGGTGGTCATGCGACAATTAACATGACATTTGACAGATATATGAGTACAAAACATAATCTGAGAGAAACCACGAGATCCAATTACCTGTATATGTTCAATCGATTCATTCGAGCGGATTTTGGAAATAAGTTTTTGACTGAGGTGAAGTATACAGATGTGAAATTGTTTTATTATCATCTGTTAAATGAGAAGGATATTGCAATCAATACATTAGATACAATTCATACTGTATTACATCCAATCTTTGATATGGCAGTTAGAGACGACATTATTAGAAAAAATCCTACAGACGGAGTTCTGGCTGAAATTAAACGAAATAGTGGAAAGAATAAAGGGATTCGACACGCACTTACAATTGAACAGCAACAAGCATTTATGGATACGATCAGAACATTTCCTGAATATTATCACTGGTATCCATTATTTGCAACATTACTTGGTACCGGAATGAGAATCGGCGAATGTACAGGATTAACTTGGAATGATGTTGATTTTAAAAGGAGATGTATTAGTGTAAATCATGCAGCAACCTATTATACAAGAAATGGAGTTGCAGGATTTGCGATTTCAAGACCGAAAACAGAAGCTGGTATAAGACAGATACCAATGATGGATGCAGTCTATAATGCTTTGAAAAATGAATATGACAGACAGAAGAAAGACGGATTTTGTACCTATGAGCTTGATGGTGTTTCAGGATTTATATTCTCAAATAAATTAGGTTTGCTTCATAATCCACATTGCGTAAATTTGGCAATCAAAAGAATCTACGAAGCACATAATGCAAGAGAGATTATAGATGCGAAGAGAGAACACAGAGAGCCGGTTATTATCCCGCACTTTTCCTGTCATGTGTTGAGGCATACATTCTGTTCACGTTTATGTGAGAGTGATATGAATGTAAAAGTTATTCAAGAGATCATGGGACATAAAAACGTAGAAACAACATTAGATATCTATACAGAAGTCAACTATAATAAGAAAAAAGATTCATTAGAAGAATTAGCAAGTAAAATGCAATTCTTTTAATCTCAGAAAAGTAAAAGGAAAGGAATTCAATTCCAGTACAGCCAATCTTGAGATTTGAATCTAATATAATGGAAAAACCATTATACAATGAGTACTACAACAAAATAGCCTTGGTACAACGCAAGGTACAACAAAAGGGTAATCTGATACAGCTTGATACAAGTTTATATGAAGAACTAAGACATTTATGAAAGCTGTGTAATAAAGGGATATACAGAGATATAACGAGTTTCTATAAAGTAATCCCGACAATGAAGAGTCTTGACTCTGACAAAAAAGCAGGAAAATCCGGAGCAGTAGAAGAAGCAACTGCAAACGACAACAACGGATTCTTCAAAGACAACGCGAAGATTGACTTCTCCAACGTAAAGGTTGAGCCTTTATTTGAAGAAGAGGTTGATTTCGATACATTCAGCAAATCTGATTTCCGTGCCGTAAAGGTTAAAGAGTGTGCAGCAGTTCCGAAGAGCAAGAAGCTCCTTCAGTTCACACTGGATGACGGAACAGGT
>ENA-OPBL01000042-OPBL01000042.1-human-gut-metagenome-genome-assembly--contig:-NODE-42-length-101734-cov-6.129614_pt1 | contig 101734 bp, 112 predicted proteins | sample MGYA00241073_ERZ501461 | MGnify/ENA primary metagenome ERZ501461 (study PRJEB25962, sample SAMEA2042630) | human gut metagenome | biome: human gut; feature: human-associated habitat; material: faeces... | reverse complement strand
CATTCTTGCTGCGAGGTGCGCGTCATGCAATTGCATGACATACTTCTACTGCGCAGCTGATATATATAATTCACATAGGAGGTTTGTTATGTCAGAGACAATTACAGAAGAAAATACAACTACAGAAGAAAATACAACTACAGAAGAAAATATAACTACAATAGATCATGCATCTGCTACAGAAACTATATCTGGTCAGAAAGATACATCTGCTGCAGAAAATGCATCTGGTCAGGAAGATACATCTGCTTCTAGCAGCACAACTATCCAGAAAGATACGTCTGCTTCTAAAAGTTCAACTATCCAGGAAGATACGTCTACTTCCGGTAGCACAACTGCCCGGAAAAATGCATCTGTCATCAATAATGCTACTGCTCCAGGAACGGAATCTGCTTATGACTTGGATTCTGAGATGGATCCGTTTGACAAAGCTGAAAAAGAGCGTGATTCCTCCGGATTTTTTGCCCGTTTTTCTGCTAAAATTGCAAATATCCACTCCCGCCGCGAAGCCAGACTTGTTCGCGATGAAATTATACTTTCCCGTATTCCGGACAAGGACTTGATGGAATACTTAAAATTAGAACAGAAGCGTCTGGAATCCCAGCAGCATGCCAGAGAAATTCGTGAAAAAAGAATCTGGATTGCATTCCAGATGACCATTGCATTAATTGCCGCTGTTCTGGTAATCTATTTCTTAAAAGACAGCCCGGCAATTCTGATCAGCATCTTATACACAGCAGGTCTTTTAATTGCATTTAATATCTGGAATAAGCACAAAGATGGACGTTCACCAAAAGATCAATAATTCAAGAAAAAATCCCATCCGGTATTCTTCAATGCGAGAATATCCGGATGGGATTTTTTCATCATTAAATAACTTTTATTCTTCCTCAGCTACTACTTCAAGTCCCAATTCATCAAGCTGTTTCTGATCAACTTTTGTTGGAGCCTCTGTCATAAGATCCGAAGCATCTTTTACCTTCGGGAATGCTATCACGTCACGAATGCTATCCTGTTTTGCCATGAGCATAACAAGACGATCCAGTCCATATGCAAGTCCTGCGTGTGGCGGTACTCCATACTTGAATGCTGTCAGGAGGAATCCGAACTGCTCCTGTGCCTGCTCTGGTGTAAATCCAAGCACCTCGAACATCTTGCGCTGGATCTCAGGGTTAAAGATTCGCACACTTCCTCCACCAATCTCATTTCCATTCAGAGTAATATCGTATGCTTTTGCACGGACTCTTCCCGGATCACTGTCGATGTACTGAAGATCTTCTTCCATTGGCATTGTAAATGGGTGATGCATTGCTGTGAAACGGTTCTGTTCTTCACTCCACTCAAGAAGCGGGAACTCTGTGATCCACATAAATTTGTACTCATTCTTATCTAAAAGATCCATCTGGCGTGCAAGTTCCAGACGAAGCGCACCTAATACATCCCATACAACTTTATTCTTATCTGCTGCAAAGAGAAGCAGATCACCATTCTCACCGTCCATAGCCTGAATCAAGTTCTTCTGCTCATCCTCTGTCATGAATTTTGCGAAAGAAGATTTTACAGTTCCATCTTCATGGATTGCAATGTAAGCCAGTCCTTTTGCACCGTAATCCTTTGCATAATCAACCAGCTTGTCAATCTTCTTACGTGCCATTCCTCCCTGGCCTTTTGCGTTGATACCACGAACGGTACCACCATTCTCAATAGCACCCTTAAATACAACAAACTCGCTGTCTTTTACGACATCTGTCACATTGACAAGCTCCATGCCGAATCTTGTATCCGGTTTATCGGAACCGTAACGATCCATAGCCTCCTGCCATGTCATTCTCGGAATCGGAAGCGGAACTTCCACACCAAGAACTTCTTTAAACAGCATCGCAAGGAATCTTTCATTGACATCAATGACATCATCAACATCTACGAAAGACAACTCCATATCCATCTGTGTGAACTCTGGCTGACGGTCTGCTCGAAGATCCTCGTCACGGAAACATTTTGCAATCTGGAAATATCTGTCATAACCGGAACACATTAAAAGCTGCTTAAATAGCTGTGGTGACTGTGGAAGTGCATAAAAATGTCCCTGATGAACGCGGCTTGGTACAAGGTAATCTCTTGCTCCCTCAGGTGTACTTCCGATGAGTACCGGTGTCTCAATCTCAAGGAATCCTTCATTTGCCATAAACTGACGTGCAAGTGTAGCCACCTTGCTTCTCATCATCAGATTGCGCTGCATATCCGGTCTTCTAAGATCCAGATATCTGTATTTCAGACGGACTTCTTCTTTTGTCTTAGAATTCTCCTCAATCTGGAACGGAGGTGTCTCTGACTCAGAAAGTACACGAAGCTCCTCTGGGATAATCTCAATTTCACCTGTTGCAATGTTCTCATTGACTGCACCAGATCGTTTTGCAACTTTTCCTACAACTGCAACAACATATTCACTGCGAAGCTTTGCAGCCTTCTCGATCAGTGCTGCATCTACACTTCCTTCATCAAATACAACCTGGATAATTCCGGAACGGTCTCTTACATCTACAAATACGAGACCTCCTTTATTACGATTTTTCTGTACCCAGCCCATAATGGTCGCTGTCTCGCCTACGTTAGCTGCTGACAGTTCCCCACATCTGTGGGTTCTCTTTAAGCCCTGCATTGACTCTGCCATTTTTCTATATCTCCTTTTTCACTTGTGCGTTCTATTCTCTACAGCCTGTCTACGGAATCTGCATAACAGTCTGCAATTTCTGTATATCCATCTTCTATTAGCTGCTCTTTCTGAAACTTCTTATTCTTCTTCATATTGACGATCAGCACCTGTCGTCCTGCCTCCCGGTCAGCTTTTGCAAGAGCAAGGACCTTCAACATGGCCTCTTTTGGAAGCTTCTTCTCCAGAAGATATGCCTTTTTCTGGCGTCCTCCCGGAACTTTATATCCATTTTCCAGAAGCAGCATGACAATTCTCTCAAATCCAATGGAAAATCCGCATGCCGGTGTATCCTGCCCTGTAAACTTGCCGATCATCTTATCATAACGTCCGCCTCCGGCAACAGAACCGCCAAAGTCGTCCATAGTTACCTCAAAAATTGTTCCGGTATAGTAGGACTGTCCTCTTACGAGGGTCGGTGTGAACTGAAGTTTAAAATCACACTCTTTTGCAGCTTCTACACTTGACATAATCAATTCCAGACCGTCAGCTGTCTCATCGCTCAGATAATCTCCAAGCTTTTCTTTCAGGTAACGGACTCCGGATACATCAGAAGCAACCTCATCAAAAAGAGAAAGGTAGGTCTTAACACTTTCACTGGTATATCCCATCTCAATAAGCTCTGCCTCGACACCTTCCGGTCCTATCTTATCCATCTTATCCAGAACAATGAAGACTTCATCATAGTCTTCCTCTTTAAAACCACTGTAAGCAGCCATAGATTTCAATATATTACGGTCATTAATACATACAGTAAAATTCTTAAAGTCCAGTTTCCCAAGCATCGCCGTTGTGGCAAGAATCAGCTCGATCTCGGCAAGATTGGAAGCCTCTCCTAATATATCGATATCGCACTGCACAAACTGGCGGAAACGTCCTTTCTGCGGGCGGTCTGCTCTCCATACACTTCCAATCTGAAGTGCTTTAAAAGGAGACGGCAGCTCATTTGCATGATTAGAATAATATCTTGCAAGCGGAACCGTCAGGTCATACCGAAGTCCTCCATCCACAAGATCATTTTCCTCTTTTGCCTCGTCAATTTTTAACTTTTCTCCACGTTTCAAAATCTTGAAGATCAGTTTTTCGTTATCTCCCCCCTGCTTGCTGCACAGGTTCTCGATATGCTCAACACATGGAGTTTCCATAGATTGGAATCCAAATGTTTTATAGGTGTCTTTAATCAGGCCGATCAGGTAATCCCGGATTTCCATCTCTGCCGGCATTACATCTTTCATACCGGTTACTGGTTTCTTCTTTAACGCCATAGCCATTCTCCTTTTCGTTCTATCATCTCGTCCACCCGGCTGATGTAAGCATCGATTGCTTTTACATTCTCCTGCCGGATCAGACTGGTTTTTTTCTTCTTTTTGCTTTCAGGATTTATGACAGGTTCTTTCAGTACGATTTTTGTAGACGCACCTGCACCTGCTGCAATAATGGATTGCTTTTCCTCCATAATTAGTATATTGTATATTCCTGCTTTGTCAACCTTTGCATAGCCCACATTTTCAAAATTTCCGGCAATATTCTTCTGACGATACAGATAATACGGAAAAAGTCCCATCTGTCGGGCTTTATTTCCTGCCATCTCTACCATCGTACCTATTTCATCTTGTATGATCGTTAATCGTTTCCCTTCTCTCTCTTCCTGGCCCATTTTAGCTGCACGTTTAATTGCAAGGGAATGTACCGTCAGATTATCAGGTCCAAGTAACGCAATCTGTCTTAGAGTGTCCTCCATATCCTCCGGTGTCTCTCCCGGAAGTCCTGCAATAATATCCATATTGATATTATCAAATCCCAGCTTTCTCGCCATATGAAATGCTTCATACACTTGTTCTACAGTATGCTTACGTCCAATTGTATCCAAGGTCTTCTGCTGCATGCTCTGAGGATTGATAGAAATTCGATTAATACCGTGATTTCGAAGCACCTGAAGTTTCTCTTTCGTAATACTGTCCGGTCGTCCGGCTTCCACCGTAAACTCCAGAAGTCCTTCCCTTACAAAATGTCTATCAATGCATGTAAGCAGCCGGTCTAACTGATCCGCATTCAAAGTTGTCGGTGTTCCACCGCCCATGTAAATGGTGTCAGCTTTTCTTCCTTCAGACATTTTCGCAATTGCTTCCAGTTCCTTCATAAGTGCAGCCAGATAGTCTTCTACCCGGTGCTCCCAGTCACCTAAGGCACCCGAACTAAACGAACAGTAACTGCAAACCGTCGGGCAAAATGGGATTCCCACATAAAGACTATAGCCATTTTCATAATCCAACTGATCCAGAAGCTTTTTTTCTCTCCCTGCAATCTGCCATGCAAGATGTGCTTTTTCTTCACTCACCAGATTTTCCTTCTGGAACCACGGGACAAACGTCTCCTGTGTCATACCTTCTTCCAGTTTTCTCATAGCAATTTTAGTCGGTCGTACTCCCATCAGGATTCCCCATGCAAGAGTTCTGCCACTTTGCTCTGACAACTTTTTGTATAACATCCGGTCGAGATATTTTTTCATTGCAGATTTCTCCGCTGGCATGTCATTTGTCTGCCTGTCTGCAATTTCAATCATCGCCTCTTTCTGCCCGTCTGTACCATCTTCTGCAAATTCCACAGTTACATAATTAGAGGCTTTTTCGTCCACTGAAGACGCAACTGTCTCCGATGGATAAAAAGCCTTCACCATATGATATGCATTATATACAAATGTCTCCTGATTGCATATAACCCGGATCATTCTTAGCCCTCCTGTACATATGGGTTGTGAAGCTTCTCATACTCTATCTTTGTCTCACCCATATGTCCCGGATAAACAATCGTATCATCCGGAAGTGCGAACAGTCGTTCTCTTACAGATCGTACGATTGCATCCTGACTGCTGTTCGGAAAATCCGTACGTCCGACAGAACGCTGGAATAAAGTATCTCCACTAAATACTGCATGTTCTACAGGCAGATAATAGCAACAGCCTCCCATCGTATGTCCCGGTGTATGAATGACTTCTATCGTCTCACCTGCCAGTTCCAGTTTTTGTCCGTCTTTTAACGGTTTTGCACCATCAAAGGAATAGCCGTTCGTGTAAGACGAAGACAGATTCAGCTCTGGATCCGTCATAATCGGAAGATCCTCTTCCTCTACATAGACCGGAATATTCCAGTTTTCCAGAATAGAATCAATTCCCATAATATGATCGAAATGTCCATGAGTCAGAAGAATTGCCACAAGGTTAAGTTTTTCTTCCTCAATGTATGCTGTAAACTTCTTAGAATGTCCACCTGGATCCACTACAACTGTATCCTTCGTCTCTTCATTTATCAAAAGGTAACAATTTGCCCCCAAAATCCCAAGGGGAAATTTCTCTATCTTCATTGCTTTTTCTTTCCTCCTAGCCTGTTGTTCTCTCAATATCGATCACGTCATCAATCTGACGCAGTTTACCAATTACTTTTGCAAGTTCCTCTCGGCCATGCACAATAAATCCAGCCTCGATAGTCGCAGTTCCCTGCTTGCTCGTGCGGATATTTAAGGATTTGACATCCATCTCCATCTCCGTAAATACTTTGGAAATACTCATCAGAAGTCCCTGCTGATCTCTTGCATACATCTTGATCTCAGCCAGATACTGACCTCCTGTCTCTTCTGCCACATTTCCTTCCCACTCAGCCGGAATCAGTCTTGCACGTTCTGCTTCTGTCAAATGTATCATATTAACACAATCCGTGCGGTGAATCGAAAGTCCTCTTCCTCTTGTAACAAATCCGACAATCTCATCTCCCGGTACCGGATTACAGCATCTGGAGAACCGGACTGCCACATCATCAATTCCTTTTACGACAATTCCACTCTTGGACTTGGCAATATGGACTTTATTCTTAGCCGCCTCTGCAACTTTTTCAAGTACAATTTCATCTGTCAGTTCCTGCTTGTGATCCTTGCCATATTCTTCCGCCAGACGATTCACGACCTGTCCTTCTTTTAAGCCGCCATGTCCGATCGCGGCAAGCACAGAATCCCAGTCCTTAAATCCATATTTTCTCTGTACGATCTCTTCATATTTTGGCTGGAGCAGATTAGAAAGGTTGAGAGATTTTGCTTTGCAATAGGAGGCCACCATCTCTTTTCCTTTGATAATATTGCTCTCTTTAAATTCTTTTTTGAACCACTGATTAATCTTATTTTTTGCCTGTGTACTCTTGACTACATTCAGCCAGTCACGGCTTGGTCCTTTCGAATTCTGGGAGGTCAGAATTTCTATTCTGTCTCCATTCTGGATTCTGTAATCAATCGGAACAAGCTTTCCATTCACTCTGGCACCGACCATCTTATTGCCGACTGCACTGTGTATGGAATAAGCAAAGTCGATTGGAGTGGACCCCGTCGGCAATGTCTTTACATCCCCCTGCGGTGTAAAGCAGTACACATCATCTGCAAACAGATCCAGATCTCCTTTGATGAGGCTTAAGAATTCCTTGTTGTCAGACATATCTCTCTGCCATTCCAGAATCTGTCTGAGCCAGCTCATTTTCTCTTCTTCAGCCATAACACCTTTCTTGCTGCCGCCGGACTCTTTATACTTCCAGTGAGCAGCAATACCATATTCGGCTGTCTTATGCATCTCCTGTGTACGGATCTGGATCTCAAACGGCTGACCAATCGAACTCATCAGCGTTGTATGCAGAGACTGATACATATTCGGTTTCGGCATGGCAATATAATCTTTAAATCTTCCAGGAATTGGCGTATAAATCTCATGGATAATTCCCAATGCCGCATAACAGTCTTTGACAGAATCCACAATGATACGGACTGCAAACAGGTCATAAATCTGATCTACTGTCTTATCCTGATTGACCATCTTCTTATAAATACTGAAGAAATGCTTTACACGTCCATTTACATCTGCTTTAATCCCCGCATTTTTCATATGCATGGACACTTCATCCACAATCTGTTGGACAAATTCCTCACGCTCTGTTTTTCTGGCATTGATCTGATTTACAAGATCAAAAAATACATCTGGTTTCAGATACTTCAATGACAGATCGTCAAGTTCTGTCTTAATTTTAGAAATACCAAGCCTTCCCGCGATCGGCGCATAAATATCCATTGTCTCACGAGCCTTTTCCTGCTGTTTGGCCGGAGTCATGAACTGCAGTGTACGCATATTATGCAGACGGTCCGCAAGTTTAATGATAATAACCCGGATATCCTTTGCCATAGCAAGGAACATCTTTCGCAAATTCTCCGCCTGAAGTTCCAGTTTGTCCGCAGAATAAGCTACACGGCCAAGTTTCGTAACACCGTCTACCAAAAGAGCTACCTCTTCTCCAAACTCTTCTTTGATATAATCCTCTCCAATCCGAGTATCTTCCACTACGTCATGAAGAAGAGCTGCGATAATTGTCTCCTTATCCATCTCAAGATCCGCAAGAATAATTGCTACCCAGAGCGGGTGGATAATATACGGTTCTCCCGACTTTCTCTTTTGGTCTCCATGCGCTTTTTTTGCCAGATTATATGCCTTCTCGATCTGAGTAACATCCGCAGACGGATGATACTTTTGAATACGGGCAATTAACATGCCATAAAGCTTATCCGGATCATCATAATCTGCCTCCTGTTTGATCCCGTGCCCATCTACCATCTGAAGTTTCCCTCTTGTGTCTTTTAGCAATGCTTCCGGAGCAATCTTGCCGTCCAGTGACTCATATGTTGTTTTATTCTCTGACATATTAACGCCTCCTTCCCTCTCTAGTCTCTCAAATGTATATCTTTTTCTATTTTCCAGGATATACAATAACTGAATCTATATCATATCCCTGTAATCTGTCACGTCCATGAAGTCCTGCCAGTTCCATTAAAAACACAGTCTTTACAACCTTTCCGCCAAGACCTTCAATCAAATGGATCATTGCCTCATTCGTTCCGCCTGTCGCGATCAGATCATCAATGATCACAACTCTCTGCCCTGGCTTGATCGCATCTTTGTGCATCTCGATAGTTGCTGTGCCATACTCTAATTCATACTCTGCAGAAACCGTCTCTCTTGGAAGCTTTCCTTTTTTACGAATCGGAATAAATGGCTTTTTCAGATTATATGCGATCGGTACCCCGAAAATAAATCCTCTGGATTCCGGTCCGACTACTACGTCAAAGTCAAGACCTTCTAATTTTTCCTGCATCAGATCAATTGCAAGATGCAGTCCTTCCGCGTCCTGTAATACACTTGTCACATCACGAAATATGATCCCCGGTTCTGGAAAATCCGGAATACTTACTACATAATCTTCTATCGGTTTCATAATTATTCTCTCCTTCTTCTCTTTCAAGGTAAAGTATATCTTTTAGTATAGCATTATTTGTTCCATTTTTCAAAAAAAATCTATCGATAATGGGTAATTACAATCTGAATTTGTCTTTCTCCCCGGAATTCATTGATTCCAGGGTAAAATGTAATGGACATTTTACCATTATTTCTTTCACATCGTTCTGCAAATTCCTGTGCATCATGAAAACAGATGGCTTCCATCCGGTTTCCCGCCGCATCGATTGCTGTTGCTTTTGCAACATTTTTATTTTTCCCGATGATCTTCACATGCTGCATGACGACGCCTCTTGCCGCAAAAACCGGTTTTGTATTACCTTTTCCAAATGGTTCCATGTATTCAAGTTCTTCTATAAACTGTTCTGTAATAGCAGCAAATGGCAGTTCCATATCGATCACTACTTTTTCTGTCAGTTCTTCTTCTGAAAGCGTACACTGATCATTTAGTCTTCTTTTGAATTTCTCAACATTTTCTTTATCAAGTGAAAGTCCTGCCGCCATCGGATGTCCGCCGAATTTTGTCAGAAGATCCCCACAGCCTGTCAGTTCTTCATACATGGAATAGCTTTCGATCGATCTTCCCGATCCTTTGACTCCATCTTCGGAATCCGTCAATACAAATACCGGACGATAGTAATTTTCTCTCACACGTCCAGCCACAAGGCCGGCAAGGCTTTCATGACAATCCGGCAGATAGATAACAAGCACCTTATCCCCCCGGATATCTGTCTGTTCCACTTTCGCCATTGCCTCATCTACAACGCGGTCTGTCATATCTCTACGGCTTTCATTCAATGCTTTCAGATCACCTGCCAGCATATCTGCCTCCCGCTCTGTCTTTGCCCGAAGCAGTGCCAGTGCTCTTTTTGCCGTATCCAGCTTACCACTGGCATTCAGACACGGAGCAAGAATAAATCCGATGTGATATGCCTGAATCTTTTTTCCCTCCAGCCCGATACACTGGATCAGGGCACGTAGTCCTAGATTAGAGGTCCTCTTTAGCATCTCAAGACCCTGCTTCACCAGAATTCGATTTTCCTCTGTCAGATCCATCACATCTGCCACTGTTGCAATTGCAACATTTTCCAAAAGATAATCCAGATCCGCCACATCCTGACCATTTGCCTCACAGAGCGCCTCTACAAGCTTGTATGCAACCGCTGCACCACATAATCCTTTAAATGGATATTCACATCCTTCCTGCCTTGGGTCAACAACTGCATCTGCCGGCGGTAAAATATATCTTCTTCCCGCTTCATTTTCCTTGTACGGCACTTCATGATGGTCTGTTACGATGATCGTCATACCAAGCGCTTTTCCATACTCAATTTCTTTCGCTGCCGCAATTCCGTTATCGCAGGTAATGATCGTATCAATTCCATCTTCATGTGCCCGGTCGATCAGATGCTGATTTAATCCATATCCGTCTTTGATACGATCCGGGATGTCGCTGTCCACCTTTGCGCCAAGCTTTTCCAGACCTTCTAAAAGAATATATGTCGCATTGATCCCATCACAGTCATAGTCTCCAATGACACGGATTTTTTCCCGGTCCCTGATTTTTTCAGTCAGAATTTCCACCGCCTGTGGCATACCCTTCATCTGCATTCCATCGTAGAGTTCCGCAATTGTACCGTTCAGATATTGGTTGATTGCTTCATCTCCAATAACATCCCGGTTACGGATCAGACTGGCCAGTCTCGGACTAATATGAAATTTCTTACTGATAGCCTCAAAATCAGCACCTTTTCTTAAAAGTACCCAGCGTTCCATAATTTTCGTCTCTCCTGTTTTATCCAAATAAATATTTGCAAAGTAAATACTACACTTTCGACAGGAATCTCCAACATCATTTTATTTACTTTGCAAATATTTACTTTAAGAAAAGAACAGCCTCGCCATAAAATATGACTTTGGCTGTTCTATAGTATTTAAAATTACTTCTTGAAGCGTTTCATTACATACCACAGCGCTCCTGTGATACATACAGATGAGTAAGCTCCGCATACAACTCCGACCATCAATGGAAGTGCAAACTCCTTGATAGAACTTACACCCATGACGTAAAGTACTGCTACCATGATAAATGTTGTAAGAGATGTATAGATACTTCTTGTCAGCGTCTGTGTGATACTCTTGTTTACAACTGCTGCAACATCACTGCTCTTTGTCTTACCACGCATTTCCTCTCGGATACGGTCAAAGATAACAATGGTCGCGTTGATGGAATATCCAACGATTGTCAGCATACACGCGATAAATGTATTACCAACAGAGATTCTTGCAATTGCATAGAATCCTACTACAACAAGGACGTCATGTAAAAGAGCAAGTACCGCACTGGTAGCGAAACGGATATCTTTGAATCGGAACCAGATATACAGAAGCATACAGATTGTCGCAATAACAACCGCGATAACTGCATCTCTTCGCATCTCATTACTTACTGTAGAACTGATATTTTCTGCCGTAATCTTTGATTCGTCCACACCGAAGTTATCAACCATAGCCTTATTCAGTGCTTCACGCTTGTCAAGATCCAGTGTAACTGTCTTGATAATAACCTGATTGGTTCCGGCTACTTTCTGAGTCTGAACATTGTTATCTCCAGTTACCTTTTCTACAACCGGAACAATTTCCTTATCAATCTCATCAATAGAGTAATCTTTATCAAATGTTACATTTGTAGATGTACCGCCCTGGAATTCAAGGCTGTATGCAAATGCTCCATTTCCTCTTCCTGCATTGACACCGATCGTGATCAGTCCTGCTGCAATTAATACAAGAGAAATTGTAAAGAACACTTTTTTCTTTGAAAGGAAATCGATTGGCTCACGCTCTTTCTTTGGACGATAATATAATTTTTCACTTCTAAGTCCAACTGCATAAAATGCATTTACGATCAATCTTGTAATAACAAGTGCTGTAAACATAGATGCGATGATACCAATTGCAAGTGTCTGCGCGAATCCTTTTACTGTACCGGAACCTTTGAACCACAATACAGCTGCTGCGATCAGAGTCGTAATATTACCATCTAAGATTGCTGATAAAGCTTTCTGGAAACCAATCTTCAGAGAATTCTTTACACTTCTTCCGCGTACCATCTCTTCACGTACACGAGCGAAGATGATAACGTTGGCATCTACTGCCATACCAATGCCAAGAATGATACCGGCAATACCCGGAAGTGTCAATGTTACTTCAAATGCATTCAGGATTATAAGTACAAGTCCTGTATAGATTAAAAGTGCAAGTCCGGATGCAAGTCCCGGAAGCAAGTATACACAACACATGAATACAAATACAATTGCAAGTCCGATTGCTCCGGCTTTTAAACTGGTCGCAACTGCCTGCTCACCAAGCTGGGCTCCTACAACATTAGAACGCAACTCTTCCAGTTCCAGCTTCAGACCACCGATACGGATTGTAGAAGCAAGCGCATCTGCTTCTTCATAGGTCATGTTACCACTAATCTGAGCCTGTCCATTTGTAATGGCTGCCTGTACATTCGGAACACTTACAAATGCTCCGTCATAATAGATACCAATGCTCTGGCTTGCTGCCAGTGCTTTTGTTGTTGCATCTGCGAACTTTGTTGTTCCATCTTTTGTAAATGTAAGAGATACAACATTCTGTTTATTCTTTGTCAGCTGGTCTTCTGTTGTCTGAGCCTGGGCACTTTTTACATCATTGCCACTCAGTACAATAGAACCGTCTGCCTGCAATTCTTCAATTGTCTTGTTGAGCTGATAATCTTTGGACGCATCTCCCGTACTGTTCACCTGACTGTAGTTTGCTGAGCCGTCACTGCCTGTCTGTGCAATAAAATACAGGGAACCCGGCTGTCCCAGTTCATCTAAAATCTCATTGGCATCTGTAACACCAGGAATCTCGATATTAATACGGTCGCTTCCCTCCTGATATACACTTGCCTCTGTACTATACTGTTCTACACGCTTTTGCAGCTTATAGATTGTATCACTCATCTCTTCATCCGATGGATTGTCATCTTTGACCTGATATGTGATACTTACACCACCGGCAAGGTCCAGACCCAGTTTGATATTCTTCATAGAACCTGTATGGCCTTTTCCGAATCCAACAATTGTCGTAAAACCAAGCAGTACGATCAAGGCTGCTGCCACAATAAGACTAAGTATGCCTCTGCTTTTTTTCATGATTTACTTCCTTTCTCTTTCTTCCATTCCTTCGAAGGATTCTATGTTACACATTATGCATCTGCCAGTGCTGCTTTGATCATAATGGCACATTCCACACGTTTACGCTGCATCTCACAGCCAACATCATAACAATCATGGATCGTTCCATGGAAATTATAAGAGTTTGCCATACATCCACCGCTACAGTAGAATTTAGCGAAACAATTTTTACATTTTTCTTTTGAATATACACTGCAGCTTCTGAAATCATCTGCAATCTCCGGCTTTACAATTCCATCGTCTACATTTCCCATCAGGAATTCTTCCTGTCCGACAAACTGATGGCATGGATACAGATCTCCCCATGGTGTGACAGACAGATATTCTGTTCCGGAACCACAGCCGGACATACGTTTCATCACACATGGGCCGCCTTCCAGATCGATCATAAAGTGGAAGAAGTTAAATCCTTTTCCTTCTTTTTCACGCTCAATGATAATCTTGGCAAGCTTATCATACTCTTCTTTGATCTGTGGAATATCCTCTTCACGGATCGCATATGGATCGGATTCGTCACCTACGACCGGCTCAATGGACATCTGCTTGAATCCAAGGTCAGCAAAATGCAGGATATCATTGGAGAAATCCAGATTATTTCTTGTAAATGTTCCACGGATATAATACTTCTCCTGATTACGGCTTTCAGCCAGCTTCTGGAATTTCGGCACGATCAGATCGTAGCTTCCTTTTCCGTTGCGGAACGGACGCATCTTATCATTGATTTCTTTTCGTCCATCCAGGCTTAGCACAACATTGTCCATCTCTTTATTGACAAACTCCTGAATCTCATCATTCAGAAGAACGCCGTTCGTCGTAACTGTAAATCGGAAATTCTTGTCATGAAGCTTTTCCTGTTCTCTTCCGTATGCTACCAGATCTTTGACAACCTGCCAGTTCATAAGTGGCTCTCCTCCAAAGAAATCTACTTCCAGATTTCTTCTGCTTCCGGAATTTGCGATCAGGAAATCTAATGCCTTCTTTCCGACTTCATAACTCATAAGAGCACGTCTTCCATGATACTCGCCTTCTTCTGCAAAGCAGTACCTGCAGGCCAGATTACAGTCATGTGCAATGTGAAGGCAAAGAGCCTTTACAACTGTCTTTCTCTTCTTCACGATTGGAACAAGATATTCAAACTCATCCTTTGTAAATAATTTCCCGTCCTCTGTCAGTTCAATGACATCATCAAGAGCATCTCTTAAATCTTTCTCGCTATATGTATCTCCAAGCCGCTTTTTCAGATTCTCCCATGTAAGATCACTCTTTAAAATCTCAGCTGTTGGTTCTTCGTCCGGTTCATTCAGTACAGCGATCACATCATAGCACAGGTCATCAACCACATGTACGGCTCCACTGTATACATCCAGAACAATGTTATATCCGTTATTCTTATACTGATGAATCACAGTAATAATCTCCTTTTCTATTTTTTCTATCTCTTTAAAATTTTAATGGTTATTTGGCAACAGAACAGAGACAGCGACCCTTTTAAGACCGCTGTCTCCTGGTTTTTTACCTATGTTCTTTTACTTATTTGCTCTGCTCACAGGTCTGATTTCCTACTGTACAGGAAGTCTTGCATGCTGACTGGCAAGATGTCTGACATTCGCCGCAACCGCCTTTTTTCACTGTCTTGTTCAGAGTCTGTGTATTCAATGTTTTCACATGTTTCATCACTACATTCCTCCTTGTCTTTCTTGACTTTTATAAGTATAGCATCTTCCTTTCTTTTTCGCAATATTTTTATCTGAATCGTTAATTTTTAATTATTCCCGTTAATATTTTAATTACCTGCAAAAAGGTGGTTTTTTCAATTTTACTATGTTACACTTGCGTTAGATTACAAATGAATCAGAAATTGCCACTTCATTAATATGTCTTATAGGAGGTAATTGTAACATGGCAATTTCAATTGGCATTAACGGATTCGGACGTATTGGACGCGTTGCACTCCGTATCGCCATCAGTCGACCGGAAACTTTTAAATTATGTGGAATTAACGCAAGAAATGCGGATCTTGATTATATGGTCTATATGATCCGCTACGACTCTACATTTGGACGTTTCCATGGAGAACTTGGAACTTATGAACACGGACTTATCATTAACGGGCAGAAGATTCCTGTCTTCACAGAAGGTGATGCTGCTTCCATCCCTTGGGGTTCCTGCGGTGCCGAATACATCATCGATGCAACCGGAGCATTTTGCACGGCAAAAAAGGCAAGTGCTCACCTGCAAGGTGGTGCAAAAAAAGTCATTATTTCTGCACCTGCAAAAGATGAAGAAACACCTACATTCATCATGGGAATCAACCATACCGGTTATTCGAAAGATATGTCCGTTGTGTCCAATGCATCCTGCACGACCAACTGTCTGGCACCTATCTGTAAAGTACTGGAAGACAATTATGGAATTGAATATGGTCTGATGTCTACGATCCACGCCGCAACTGCCAAGCAGAAAGTTGTGGACAGCCGTTCTCTCAAGGACTGGCGTACCGGACGTTCTGCATTCGGCAATCTGATTCCATCCACAACCGGAGCCGCTAAGGCTATCTCTCTCGTCATTCCTTCTCTGAAGGACAAGATGAGTGGTATTTCTTATCGTGTTCCAACTACAGACGTCTCAATCGTTGATCTGAACGTCGCACTAAAAGAGTCTGCATCTTATGAGGATATCTGCAAAAAAGTAAAGGAAGCCTCCATGACATATTTGTCCGGCATTCTTGATTATGTAGATGATGAAGTTGTATCTTCTGATTTCATCGGAGATTCACACGCTTCTATCTTTGATGCAAGACAGGGAATTCAAGTAAATTCTCACTTCTTTAAGGTCATCTGTTTCTATGATAATGAATGGGGCTATACAAGCCAGATTTTCCGCCTCATCAAGTACATGGATCAGGTAGACCATAATTCATAAGATGCCGGTGGAAACACTTTCCATTCTGGTATCTTTACATTTTTACATGTGGCAAAAACTTTCTGATTCGAACTGTAACTATTCTACTTTCTGTAAGGGACATATACATTCGTCATTACGATTATGAACCGTACGTAAAATAAAAGCTGCCTATATCTGTTTCCTTTTTACAAGAGATATACGCAGCTCTTATTTTTTAGTCTTTCATGATATCATGCCACCGGTCATACCGCCGCCTGCACATAGTATCAGTGATGTGACAATACTTACACTGTCTCCATTCAGAGTTCTGTAAACTCCAAGTGTAATGAGCAAAAGCAATACAAAATATATGATTCCAAGAACCATCCCCCACAAGTACCGTTTTGATTTTGTCAGTTTCCCTATGATCATTCCTCCGATCAGTGTTGACACTACATAGATTCCAACAATTGCCGCCGATACAATTTTTTCATTTAATTCAAATTTATACATAAAAAATGTCAAAACCAAAAGTAATATACCGGTGACAATATAAGAAGCCAGAAGTGACTTGATCCACCATATGACCTTTATATTTTTTTGCATATTCTCCATCTCTTTCCTCCTTGTCTACCACAAGGTATGAGCCAGATCCGGCGAATATGACTGCTTCTGCAAATTTTATCACTCCATTTGCTTTCCAAGAAATCCTGCCGCACATGCCCCCAGCTTTTGTTCCAGTTTTGTAAACTTCTCTTTTTCATCTGATGACAGTAAAATAACTGCCCCCACAACATCTCCTTCGCAAATGATCGGTGTAATAGATTCCCATACATAATCCTTTTCCTGTTCCCGGAACACCCGGATATATTTCTTCTCATCTACCTTTGCCAGAATACTGTTTCTTTCTTCCAGTTCCCCTTGAAGAACTTTGCTAATATACTTTTCCTGCACCTCTTTTCTCCCATTTCCGGAAGCTGCCACGACCTGATCCATATCACAGATACACACAAGGCACCCTGCCTCTTTTGCCAGGCTGTCTGCATACATACCTGCAAATGCAGCAAGCTCTCCGATTGGTGAATATTTTTTCAATATAATCTCGCCTTCCCGGTCGGTAAATATCTCCAGTGGATCACCTTCTCTGATCCTAAGTGTTCTTCGTATTTCTTTCGGAATGACCACACGTCCCAGGTCATCAATCCGACGTACAATTCCTGTTGCCTTCATATGATTCCTCCATGATTGATTCCGCATGGCTGTTCTTTCTTCTCATGCTAAATTTTACTTTTAATGCTATTATGTGAAAATGCATGAAAATTATTCTAATAAAGAAAGCAGAATTTTTTGCGTATTCCATATTGGAAAAATTATTCTTTCTTTAAATCCCGGAATGGACTCTTCATATAATGGCATAAAATCCATCAATTTGATTGATTGGTTAATTTCAGAATAATATCAAATGCGCTCAAATGTCCACAACATTCCACCCAGATATCGCGTATAACAACCTCCACTTACAGGCAGGACTCACCTTTACTCATCCTTCACTTCTTCGCCTGCAAGCTTCAGGATATCTTCCACGGTGTCTTCCGTAATACCCATACGCTCCGCCACTTCATCGACCGATACTTTTCTTCCGTATTCTTCCTTCATGCTTTTGATTGTCTCATCCAGATCATTCACCCGCTCGACCATCTTCTTATCGCGGCGTTTTTCTTCGGTGTGGGATTCTAGCATCACCCGGATTCCAGCGCGCACCTGCTCCAGCACTTCTGCTTCTGTTGCTTTCTTATTCTCACCTAAGTACAGCATCAAACTGACATTGCCTTCCTGGATCACATCACCGATGAAGATTCCTGGCATATGCAGCTTTACTGCTTCTTCCACAACTTTGGGAAGATAATATGCAAGTGTTACCTCTTCCTCCGTCTGCTTCGCCATTTTTTCAATATCGATCAGATATTCTGCCACATAGTCTTTTTCCTGCTGGCTTAATGTATCTTTTTCTTCTTGTTCTGTTTTTTCTGTATTTTCTATAGTTCCTGTATATCCGATTACTTCCACTTTCTGAGACATCAGGAATTCATGAACCAGATTCATCTGCTCATCTGTAAGATTGTCATCCTGAAAGAAAGCTTGCACTTCCTGACTGGTCATTTTATTATTCTGGCTTGCTGCAACTGCAAGAAGCTCTCCTAATTTTTTCTGAAACTGGGCTCTGTCTGCCATATCTTTACTCCTTCGTTAAATTTTCTTTACCTTTTTATCATTCACGTTCCTGTTATTCAAGAACTCTCTTCAAATGTCAATAATGAAATGCCGATAGCTCTTCATATCTTCTGGCATCTGTTCTTCATTACACTCCTTCGTAGGAAAAATCAGGAATAAAGCTTTCTTTTGCCGTTTCGCCTTCCTGAATAAATGCCTGCTCCACGCCAAGATCTATGGCATAATCCACCAGAACATCATATGCTTTTTTCGTCACTTTCTTGGCAAGCTCCGGATATTTTTCCCGATTCAACGTATCGAGCGGAGTGTACTGGTTCATGAGACTCATATAAATCTGGTCACCATATGTTTCATAGAGATATTTCACAATTCTTCTCGCATCTCTCAGACACCCAGGCAATAACAAATGTCTCACAATTACACCTTTTGTCATAATCCCCGCATCATTAAATACAGGATTCCCAGTCTGCCGGACCATTTCTTCCAGAGCAGCCTTTGCCACCTCAGGATAATCTTCTGCCCCGGAATATTTCTTTGCATGCTCCGGATCCAGATATTTAAAATCCGGAAGATATACATCAACATATCCATTTAGCCTGCGTAAAGTCTCCACCTTTTCATAGCCGCTTGTATTATAAACAATTGGAAGATTAAGCCCTTTTTTTCTTGCCTGATCCAGTGCCGCGATAATCTGTGGTACAAAGTGCGTTGGTGTCACAAGGTTAATATTGTTCGCCCCCTGTTCCTGAAGCTCCAGAAATATCTCCGATAACCGTTCAACACTTACTATTTTTCCAATCTCACTGTTGGCAATGTGATAATTCTGGCAATATACACATCGAAGCGTACAGCCAGAGAAAAAAACAGCTCCGGATCCATTTATCCCGGAGATACACGGTTCTTCCCACATATGAAGCGCGGCTCTGGAAAGCCGGACCAAATCCGACTCCCCACAAAAGCCACGCTTTCCTTCTTCTCGCTTAATCTGGCACTGTCTCGGGCATAACATGCACCCGTTCACTAGACAACCTGTCCTTTCGCAACAAATACAGGAAACGCTTCATCACCCTTTAATTCTTTTCCATCGGTGATTTTTACATTCTTATCTGAAATGATATATTCCAGCTTTGTACCTTCTCCAACGATCGTATCCTGCATTAAAACACAATTCTTCACTTTCGCACCTTTTGCGATCTTCACACCACGGAATAAAATACTGTTCTCCACTTCACCTTCGATCACACAACCGTCTGCTACCATAACATTACTTGCTTTTGCATTGCCGATATATCTGGTCGGATTATCGTCACGAATCTTTGTATAGATGGGATTACCTGTGAAAAGCTCCTCAAGATTCTTATCATCCAGAAGTTTCATGTTCTCATCAAAATAGCTCTTAAGTCCGGTGATTCTCGCCACATATCCTTTATGCTCATAAGCCATGACTTTATATGTATCCAGATGCGGGATCAGGATATCCCTCTCCAGTGAAATAGCTCCACGCATAAACGCTGCATTAATGGTATCGATCAGCCACTCTCTATTCGCAATGTATATATTCATAGAGAAATTCTGCACACCCTGCTCCTGCTTATTGATGTAGATGTCTTCTACTTTATCTCCATCCAGCTTCAACGTATAATAAAGCCCTTTACTTGCATCTTTTGCACCAGTCAGTTCCTGTGGCAATTCCTCTTTTGTATAAGCGAACGTAATATCTGCATCCGTTTTTACATGCTGTGCGATCAGCGCATTGAAATCAAAATTTGCAGCAATATTCGTATCTGCCATAATCACATATTTTTCTTTTTGCTTTTTGAGTACCGGAAGAATATTGGCGAGCGCTTCCACTCTTCCTCCTCCCATACTGCCGATAGACTTCTGGGCAAATGGAGGAAAGATACTAAGTCCTCCGTTCTTACGGCTGAGATCCCACTCTCGGCCACCACCTAAATGGTCTACAAGCGAATGATAATTCTCACGAACAAGCACTTCTATTTTATCAATTCCGCAGCCAACCATACTGGATAACAAAAAATCGATCATTCGATAACGGCTTGCAAATGGAATGGAAGCCATTAGTCTTTCGCTGACCAGTTCCGGAACAAACTTATCATAATTATTCGGGAAAATAATTCCCATTGCGTCCGCATTTGCATTTATCATTTTTCTTCACCGTCCTTTACATCTTCACTGATCATGGCATTCGATCCAATCTTGGCACCTGTTCCGACGCAGACATCCGGTCCGATGGTTGCAACTCCTTGCTCTTCTTCTGTCGGCATAGCTCCTACCACAGCATTTTCACCGATCACTACATTCTCCGCAACAATACAATGCTTTACACTGGCTCCGGCTTTAATCGTTGTTCTGCCCATAACGACTGCATCTTCTACAACTGCTCCGGCTTCTACTTTCACTCCGGCAAATAGGATGGAATGTTTCACGCTGCCTGCGATCTTACATCCATCTGTGATCATCGAGTTCTCTACATTGGCTCCGGCGCAGATCTTATGTCCCGGCATACCACTGTTCCTGCTGTAGATCTTCCAGTCTTCATCAAACAGGTTAATTCCACTGTGTTCCGGATCCAGTACTTCCATATTCGCTTCCCACAAAGATGGAATCGTTCCCACATCTTTCCAGTATCCGTTAAAGTGATACGCGTACATTTTTCTCTCATCACGCAGCAGATTCGGTATAATATTATTTCCAAAATCATTTTCAGATTCCGGGTCAGCCTCATCTTCAATCAGGTATTGTTTTAAAATATCCCAGTTGAATATGTAGATACCCATAGAGGCAAGATTGGATTTCGGATTCTTCGGTTTTTCCTGGAATTCCGTGATACGGTCATCATCGTCCGTGACCATAAGTCCGAATCTTGGTGCCTCCTCCCACGGGACTTCCATAACCGCAACACTGAATTCTGCGTTCTTTTCTTTGTGGAATCTAAGAAAATCACTATAATCCTGCTTGCAGATCTGATCTCCCGACAAAATAATGACATATTCCGGATCATAGCGCTCGATAAATGAAATATTCTGGTAAATTGCATTTGCTGTACCTTTATACCAATCTGAGCCAGATGCCTTCTGATATGGTGGTAATACATGAACTCCTCCATAGATTCGGTCCAGATCCCACGGTTGCCCATTTCCGATATACTCATTCAGCTCCAGAGGCTGATACTGAGTCAGAATACCTACTGTATCAATACCTGAATTTACGCAGTTTGAAAGTGGAAAGTCTATGATTCGGTACTTTCCGCCAAATGGAACTGCCGGTTTTGCAAGCTTCTGGGTCAGCGCATACAGTCTGGAGCCCTGCCCTCCGGCAAGTAACATTGCTATCATTTCTTTGCCCATTATAGTTCCCCTTTCTAATTCTATCATCTACCTGTAAAATGACAGATTATTTATTCTTGATATAAAAAATATTATACTATATTTCAGTTATTTTTTCTACAAACTCACTTATTGTTTTTCCAAAATTTTTGTTAGTTTTCTGTTAATTCTAATATCAGAATGAAGCATTATTTCTGTACGAATCTTTCTTTCAAAATCCAGGGCTGGATATTTTCAATCTAGTCTTGTATAATAAAAGTAGTAATTTCGAGGAGGATATGTATCATGAGTAAAATTGATGAAATTAGAAGTGCTATGGTCGCAGCTATGAAAGCCGGCGAAAAGGAGAAAAAAGAAACTTTATCCATGCTTCTGGCAGCTCTTAAGAATAAACAGATCGACAAACGTGCAGATCTGACAGAAGAAGAAGAGATTCAGGTTATCATGAAAGAAATCAAGCAGACAAAAGAGACTTTGGAGATGACACCTGCTGACCGTACTGATATTATTGAAGAATGCAACCGCCGCCTGACTGTTCTGGAAGCCTACGCTCCAAAAATGATGGGCGAAGACGAGATAAAGGCAATCATCGAAGGTGTGTTATCTGAACTTGGTATCGAGAACCCAACCGGAAAAGACAAAGGAAATATCATGAAACATCTGATGCCAAAGGTAAAAGGTAAAGCTGATGGTAAGCTTGTCAATGATCTTGTATCCACATATTTCAAATAATTTTACCATATAGGAAATTCCATCTCCTATATGATAGAAAAGACCTGCCAACCGGCAGGTCTTTTCTTCTCTATAGAAATTTTTTCATGTCTTTCAAACTTACTGCATTTTAATTATCTGTCTGAGCCTGATCGTCTGTCTGCACCTGATCTGTATACGGTGTCTGAGTCTCAGTCTTCATCTTTACAGACACTTTCTGGAAACTTACTTTTTTCCATACACCCTTATGCACTTTAATGTCTGCTTTTTTTCTCCACTTTTTCACTGTATCATCATAAAGCTTTGTCTGACGTTCCTGTACAATCTGTGATTTCTTAGAATCCGTTGCTGTACGATCTAACAGGCTTGTAACTTTTGCTACGTAACAGCCTTTTTCTGTCTCAATCACATCTGTAGATTCTCCCTCGCCCAGTGCATCTGCGGCTTTAATCAAATCTTCATCAGGAGAAGTTGTATCTTTATCAAACGTCAGTGTCTGAACCGTTGCCCCTTGCTCTTCTGCAAGCGCGTTCAAATTTCCACCTTCCTTCAGACCGGAAGCAATCGCCTCTGCCTGAGACTTTAACTGCGCTTTTTCATCATCGGAAACGTCTTTGCTGTTGCCGGAATCATCTTTTGTCTGATAAGAAATGAACACATAATCCATGCTCTTCTGTGCTGCTTCTTCATCTGAGACTTCTGTATCTGCCCCGGCCTGGATCGCAGTTCGCATCTTCTGCTGAACTGCCATCAGTGTCAATGCACGATTTACAGTCTTCTCATTACCAGATACAAGATTCTTGTCATCTAAAGAATTATCATTCAGAAACTGCTGCGTTGTCTCCTTGATCATTGCTTTATCTTCATCTGTAATTGACACATCATAATCTTCCATATGCTTTTCAAGAAGAATCATATCTTCCAGTGACTTCAGTACAGAACTCTTTACAGATTCTTCGTATGTCTCTCCGTCAGAAGCATCTGAATTCCACATATCTTCTCCCAGATAAGCAGAATAATATGTCTCATATGTTGCCTGTGTATATCTTGCGAAGAAATTGGCCAGATCCGCATCAATCTTTGTATCATCGACTGTCGCAACCGTCTCGTCTCCTTTTAATGATCCGCATCCGGTCAGTGTTACAGCAGCCAATACTCCCGCAAGAGCCAGCGCAAATAATCTCTTTTTCATATCGTTTTCGTATCCTCCTTCATTCTGATGGGCAAAGAAATGTCCACTTTTTTTATTATATCTTCTTTTTTCTAGTCAAGCAATCCTTTTATACCAATTAACACTTTTTTCACAACCTCAATTGGATTCTCCACTTCGCCACGCTTTGTTTTCTTCTTTCTCTGGTAAATGAATTTGGGATCCGATACATCCGCCTTAAATGACAGATCTTCCGGAAATTGTTTTAAAAGATCCGGGATCCGCTCTACATGGATTTTTGCTTTTTCATACATACGGAATGTATAGGTCACACCTTTTTGAGTCACCTCAGTCACATACGCCTGGTGCGCCAGATTCTTAAGCCTTGCTACTTCCAGAAGGAGCTCCACTTTTTTAGGAATATCTCCAAAACGGTCAATCAACTCCTCTATCATATCGTCCATCTCTTCCTCAGACTCGATGGCAGCAATTCTCTTATAAATATCCAGCTTATGATATTCATTTGGTATATAAGAATCCGGAATATACGCATCGACATTGACATCCAATGCTGTCGTAAATGTATCCTCTTCTGATAATTCCCCTTTTAAATGTTTGACTGCCTCATTTAACATTTTGCAGTACATATCGTATCCGACCGCTTCCATATGCCCGTGCTGTTCGGCACCAAGAAGATTTCCAGCTCCACGGATTTCAAGATCACGCATGGCAATTTTGAATCCCGATCCAAGATCTGTAAATTCCCGGATTGCCGCCAGACGCTTCTCTGCAATCTCTTTCAATAATTTATCCTTCCGGTACAACAAAAATGCATAGGCCATACGCCCGGAACGCCCGACGCGGCCACGAAGCTGATAGAGCTGGGAAAGGCCAAGCCGGTCTGCGTCGTGAATGATCATGGTATTTACATTGGATATATCAAGACCCGTTTCAATAATCGTTGTCGACACAAGCACATCAATATCTCCATTAATAAAATCATACATGATCTTTTCAAGCTCATGCTCCTTCATCTGTCCGTGGGCAAAGGATACATTTAACTCCGGGACAAGTTTCTGAATATGCGCTGTTACCTCTGCAATGTCTTCCACTCGATTGTACACATAGTAGACCTGTCCGTTTCTCGCACATTCTCGTTCGATTGCCTCCCTGACCATCTCATCATTATATTCCATCACATACGTCTGGATCGGCAGCCGGTCCTGCGGTGCCTCCTCCAGCACGCTCATATCACGGATTCCGATAAGGCTCATATGAAGAGTTCTTGGAATCGGCGTTGCCGTCAACGTCAGAACGTCTACATTTTTCTTTAACTTTTTGATTTTCTCCTTGTGCTGGACTCCAAAACGCTGCTCCTCGTCGATGATCAGCAATCCCAGATCCTTATACTCAATATCATCACTGAGCACACGGTGGGTTCCAACCACAATGTCCACCAGCCCGCGTTTCAAGTTCTGAATCGTATCTCTTTGCTGAGCCGGAGTCCTGAATCGGCACATCAGATCTACCCGGACCGGGAAATCCTTCATTCTCTGGCAAAATGTATTGTAATGTTGCTGTGCCAAAATAGTGGTCGGTACCAGATAGACCACCTGCTTATTTTCCTGTACTGCCTTAAATGCCGCACGGATTGCAATTTCCGTCTTTCCATAACCTACATCACCACAGATCAGACGATCCATGATCTTGTGGCTTTCCATATCCTTCTTCACAGCATTGATTGCCAGAAGCTGATCTTCTGTCTCCTCATACGGGAACATTTCCTCAAATTCTTTCTGCCAGACTGTATCCTCCCCGTAAACAAACCCATCCTGATTCTGTCTTGCTGCATAAAGTTCTACCAGATCTTTTGCAATTTCTTTAACTGCCCCCCGAACCTTTGCCTTCGTCTTTGTCCACTCCTGAGTTCCAAGACGGTTAAGTTTTGGTTTTTTTGAATCAGAACCGGCATATTTCTGGATCAGATCCAACTGTGTTGCCGGAATATAAAGATTTCCACCCTTAGCATAGGAAATCTTCATATAGTCTTTGGAAATCTTATCCACTTCGATTTTTTCAATTCCTTGATAAATTCCCAGTCCATGATTCTCATGTACCACATAATCTCCAGGTTTTAATTCTGAGAAGCTTTGGATCTTACGCCCTTCATAAGTGGTACGGCGTTTTTTCTTCCTTTTATTCTTTCCGAAAATATCCGTTTCTGAAATTACAACAAAATTCAAAAGTGGATACTCATAGCCTTCTGCAATATAACCATAAGCAGTCATAATTTCTCCCGGTTCTACTTCACGATCCATATCTTCACTGTAAAAGCTGCTCAGATTGTAATCTCGAAGATCTTCTGCCAGGCGCCTTGCTCTTGTTCTGGAACCGGAAAGCAGAATGACACGGCTCTGATTTCGTTTCATTTTTTTCAGATCCTGCGTTAGAAGTTCAAAACTTCTATTGTATGGATCCACATTTTTCGTTTGAAGATTATAACTTGCCCGGATATTCAACCCAGGGCAACGCATATCCAACGCCTGAAATCCCACGCTGGAATATTCATTCATTTTCCTCATAATCTCCTGCGTTGTAAAAAGCACCGCTTCGCTGTCGGCTACTTCGTATCCGCTCTGGGCACGTCGTTTCTGGGCTTCCAGAAATTCTTCTTCCACTCCTTCGCCTTTTTCCTTCAAACGCACAGGCTCATCTAAGAAAAGAATTGTATTTTCTTTTTCAAAATAATCCAGAAAAGAAACTCTTTTTTCTTCTTCCTCTGGAAATTCTGTAGCCGGAAACACTTCTACCTCGTCAAGCTTCTCGATAGATCGCTGCGTCTCCGGATCAAAGGTTCGAATAGAATCCACCTCATCTCCCCAAAGTTCAATCCTAACCGGGAGCTCCTCCGTCAGCGGATATACATCCAAGATGCCGCCACGGACCGCAAACTGCCCCGGTCCTGCCACCTCTATCTCTCTGTCATACCCACACTGTGCCAGCTTCACAGACAATTCATCCAGATTCAAAGTCTCGTCGGAGCATATCTTGATCACCCTGCTCTTTATCATTTCTTTTGGAAGGAGTGCATCCATAAATGCATCAAAACTAGCAACCACAGTTATCGGTTCGCCTTTTAAAACTGCCTGTATCACCTGCATTCGCTGACTGACCAGCTCTTTACTACGAATATCTGCCTGGTAAAACAGCAAGTCTTTTGCCGGATAAAAACTAATGGCTGCATCTAAAAAACGATACTCTTCATAAATCTGTTTCGCTTTTGCCTCACTGGAACAGGAGATGACTTTATAACAACAGCCATCGCTAAGTGCGTACATCATATGAGTCTTCTGGGAATTCACACAACCTGTCAGCATCAGAACTCCCGGATCTTCTTTTTTCTTTTTTACGATATCTTCATATTCTGCCAGTTCCAAAAGCGGCTTAAGTAACGCCTGCACTTTTACTCCTCCTTCGGCTTCACTTTACGGTTATACTCATTCATGGCCGCATCAATCTCACCTTTTAATATCTCTTCTGTGGCAGAAATTGCCTTTTCATATCCCTCTTCCATAAGTTCCAGATCCTCTCCATGAAAATGTCCGAGAACATAGGAAGCCAGATCATATCCTTTCGGCTTTTCTCCCACTCCGACTTTAATTCTTTGAAATGTATCTGTCCCAAGCTGGGCAATAATATTTTTAATTCCGTTATGTCCACCGGCACTTCCTTTTTTACGAATCCGGATCTGCCCCGGGTTCAGACTGATATCATCATATATCACAAGCAGCTCTTCTTTCGGATCCACCTTAAAATAATCCACCAACTCGTGAATGCTCTCACCACTTAAATTCATATAAGTCTGCGGTTTAATAAGAAGAACCTTCTGACCTTCGATGATTCCTTTTCCAACATAGGCACGCCCTTTTTTTGCGTCCACTGCAATATTATATTTTTCTGCGATTTTATCTATCACCTGAAATCCTACATTATGTCTTGTACCTTCGTATTCTTTTGTCGGATTTCCAAGTCCTGCTATAATTATCATATTTTCCACCTCTTTATCTCTACCCATTCTACAGGATATCTATTCTTTTGTCACGAAAAAAGCTGTATAATTTTCCAACCTTTTTCATACATTATAAAGAACAAAAACCTAAGAAAACAAATACAGGAGGTTATTATGAGTTCAAAAACAAAAATCGTTGTACTTCACATGAAGGAAATTATTTATACAGTCCTGTTCATCTGTCTCGGCATTTTGCTGGTGGCACTGCTTACATTTATGTTTCACCCGAAAAACAAAGAAACTTCCTCATCAAAGAGCACTTCCTATCAACCGGGCATCTACACTTCACAGCTTACTTTGGGCGATAAAGAGCTGGAAGTAGAAGTCACAGTCGACGAAAATCATATCAACTCTATCCGATTTTCCAACCTGGACGACACCGTCACCACCATGTATCCGTTGATCCAGCCGACTATGGAAGAAATCGCAGACCAGATCTGCCAGACACAATCGCTAGAAAACATTTCTTATTCCTCCGACAATCCATATACCTCTCAAATCATCATCAACGCCATTGATGATGCCCTAAAAAAAGCCGTAACCACCAGATAGTTACGGCTTTTTCTCTTCTATGTAGTTTTCTTATTATCTGTGCTGCTTCAACCTCTTTTCCAGACATTTTACTGCACCGGATTTTAACCTTCCACAATCAGATATCTTCCGTCCGGAATCGGGAACACTTCTGCTGCTTCTTCCAGTTCCTCATCAGACATTCCCTGAATATCCATTCCTTCTTCTTCCAGGAATTCTTTTACCTCATCAATGTTTTCCACAACAACTGCCATGCAGTCCTCCAGAAATGCTTCTGCATCTTCCAGCGTCTCTGCAACTGCCTCCTCAAAAAGTTGTGATTGATTTTCAAGAAATACGTTCAGACATTCCTCATCAAACTCATTCATTACCTCTTAACCTCCTTTTTATAGATATTCCTGCAATTTCTCTGCCTTGTCTATCATATACTGGGCTCCGGCAATCATTAACTCTTCTTTCGTACGAAATCCCCACGTCACTGCGATAGTTTTTACTCCTGCATTCTTTCCAGTCACCACATCTACTTCAGAATCTCCTACATACAGACACTCCTTGTAATCTACACCAAGCTTTTTCGCCACATAAAACACTCCCGCCGGATCCGGTTTTCTTGGAATTTCATCCTTCTGTCCCTGTACCCAGTCAAACAACTTCTCACCATAAATTGCATGAACCGCTTTCACCGCCTGACAATGAGGTTTATTGGACAGCACCGCCAATTTCACTCCCTGTTTCTTTAACTTATACAGCATTTCCGGGACGCCTTCGCAAGGTGTTACATGATATGTACAATTCTCATCAAATATGCGTCCATAGATCTGCATACCTTCCTCAATTCTGGTCGCACTAGGATTCCCCGATGCATCCAGTGCCTTCTCCATCAACACCCTCGCACCATTCCCTACGAACTCCCGACACTGTTCTTTAGAAATCTCCGAAAGACTCATCTCTTTTAATGTCAGGTTAACCGAATAGACCATAGAATCCAACGTATTACCAATCGTACCATCAAGATCAAAAATACATGCCTTAATCATTGCCAAAAAATCCTCCATGCCAATATCATAGTATGAGACGTCGAAGATGTCAATTACCAATTGGGGACGGGGTTTTTTCAAAAAAACCCCGTCCCCAATTGGACTTTAACCTGTCCCTTTTTTAACCCCACCTACGTTTTTACGGGCTTTAGTGCCTCTCACACCTGTCCCTTTTTAACTTTCCACCAAATACTGCCTCATTATGCGAAGTGCGTTTTTTTCCAGGCGGCTTACTTGTGCCTGGCTGATTCCCACATCTCTTGCCACTTCCATCTGGGTTCTCCCGTCAAAAAAGCGAAGGGAAATAATGTATCTTTCCCGTTCGTTTAAATGTTCCATGGCAGCCTGTAGCGACAGGCTTTCGACCCATTTTTCTTCTTTATTCTTGTGATCGCTGATCTGATCCATCACGTAAAGTGCGTCGCCTCCGTCACTGTACACTGGCTCCTGGAGGCTCATAGGTGCCTGAATGGCATCTAGCGCATAGACAATGTCCTCCTTGGCTATTCCAATCTCCTGTGCAATTTCCTGAACTGTAGGCTCTCGCATATTCTGTTTCACATAATTTTCTTTCGCATAAATTGCTTTGTATGCGGTATCACGAAGGGAACGGCTGACTCGTATACTGCTGTTATCCCGCATGTAACGCCGAATTTCTCCAATGATCATAGGCACTGCATAAGTACTGAATTTGACGTCCAGCTCCGTATTAAAATTATTGATTGCCTTAATCAGCCCGATACAACCAATCTGAAATAAGTCATCAGGGTTTTCATTACTGGAATGAAATCGTTTGATCACACTTAGAACCAGTCTTAAATTTCCTTTGATATATTCCTCTTTTGCCTCATCGTCTCCCGCTTTAATACGCGCAAACAAAGCTTCCTTCTCCTCTTCTTTCAGGATAGGAAGCTTTGCCGTATTCACACCACATATTTCAACTTTTCCCTGCATTTTTTCGAACCTCCTGCCAGATGTTTTCTGATTACGTCTAGTAGAAATTCTCTCCATATGCAGGTTACTTATTCGTAAGTGTCATGAAATTAAAAAATTTTTGCCCCTTGACATCACACGTCCGGCATCATCTTATCCCGCCAGCCATGCAAACCACTTTATAGGTCTGATTATTTTGCCAAATCTGACACTCTTATCTGTCCCACTTGTCTGCCAGATTATTAATCTGATTCTCGAACTTCATCAGTTCTTTGTTTGCAAGTCCTTCATTCTTATATACCACATCAAGCAGCCTCTTTGCCGCTGCGACCACTCTGTAAAATGCATTCTGCTTACGGATCTGTGCTGGTTTTTCCACTGCCTTTTTCGGTTCTTTAATTCCAACGGACAGGATTTCACCTGTAGCAAGATCCACACATCCTCCAGAATACGGTGCCATGGCCGGCCAGCCAAACTTTTCCGTAATTGCTTCTGCAAATGTATCCGTAACCTGATCTTCACCATGAACTACGAATACATGCTGCGGTGTGTTCTCAAATCCTGACAGCCAGTCTAAAAGTCCGTTCCGGTCTGCATGTCCGCTGATACCTTTCAGACTTTCGATCTTCGCATTGACTTCGACTGTCTCACCAAAAAGCTTGACGCATTCCGCACCCTCAATCAGCTTTCGCCCCAGTGTTCCTACCGCCTGATATCCTACAAAACAGATCGTACTTTCTTTTTTCCACAGATTGTGCTTCAAATGGTGGCGGATTCGTCCTGCCTCACACATTCCTGATGCCGATAAGATAACCTTCGGTTTTGTATCAAAATTGATCATCCGGGACTCATCACTTGTAATCGTTGTTTTTAAGCCCGGAAAAACAAGTGGATTGATTCCTTTCTCAATAATCGCAAGTGCATCCTCGTCAAAACAGGATTTTACATTCTTATTAAATACGTTCGTTGCTTCAATTGCCAACGGGCTATCCACATAAACCTCGAAATTCGGATAGTCCGGCAGCAAGTTTTTCTCCTTGATCTCACGGATAAAATACAGAAGTTCCTGTGTACGTCCCACTGCAAAGGATGGAACAACCACATTCCCTCCGCGGTCAAAAGTCTCCTTTAAAATTCTTGTAAACTCTCCGACATAATCCGGTCTTACATCCCCATGCACCCGGTCTCCATATGTAGATTCAATCAAAATATAATCTGCTTCTGTCACTTTCTTTGGATCCTTGATAATCGGCTGATCCAGATTTCCCACATCTCCGGAAAATACGATTTTTTTGGAAATGTCTCCCTCTGTGATCCACATCTCGATTGCCGCAGAGCCAAGAAGATGCCCTACATCCGTAAAACGAATATCTATTCCGTCACACAGTGTAATTCTTTGATCATAATCACACGGTGCCAGCAATTTGATTGCTGCATCGGCATCCGCCATTGTATAGAGCGGCTCATATTCCGGTCCGCCGCTTCGCCTTGCTTTACGATTCCGCCATTCCGCCTCAAACTCTTGAATATGGGCACTGTCACGCAGCATGATATTACACAGATCTGATGTGGCAAATGTTGTTACGATTTCTCCATGAAATCCCTGTTTGCAGAGCATCGGAATCTTTCCGGAGTGATCGATATGTGCATGCGTCAGGAGAATATAATCTATATCTCCCGATGCAACCGGGATTTCCTGGTTCTCGTAAAGATCTGGCCCCTGCTCCATACCGCAGTCTACCAGAATGTTCTTTCCGCAGGCCTCAACAAGGTGGCAGCTACCTGTCACTTCGTGGTCCGCTCCTATAAAAGTAAGCTTCATACACGTATCCCCTTTTTATTTTCATTCTAACACTTTTTCAGGAATACTTCACCATTTCTTTTCTCAGGCGCACCATAATTTTTTTCTCAAGTCTGGATATGTAGGACTGGGAAATTCCCAGCAGATCTGCCACCTCTTTTTGCGTCTTTTCCTCCCCGTCCACAGTTCCGATACCAAAGCGCATCTGTATGATGGAACGTTCTCTTGCTGACAACAGATTCAGTGCTTTTATCAGAATCTTCCTCTCTGCCTCCTGCTCCAGATCCTTATAAATCGTATCCTCCTCCGTGCCCAGAATATCTGACAGCAAGAGTTCATTTCCATCCCAGTCCACATTCAGCGGCTCATCGATCGACACTTCCAGTTTCGTTTTATTATTACGTCGCAGATACATTAAAATCTCGTTTTCAATACAACGGGAAGCATAGGTCGCAAGTTTTATATTTTTCGTCGGGTTAAATGTATTAATTGCCTTAATCAATCCAATTGTTCCGATGGAAATAAGATCTTCCACTCCGATACCAGTATTATCAAATTTTTTCGCTATATAAACGACCAGGCGCAGATTATGTTCTATCAGAAGTTTCCTCGCCTCTTCGTCATGTGCACTTCCCAGATAACCGATTGCTCTCGCCTCATCATCTGCTTCTAACGGTGCAGGCAAAATGTCTGACCCTCCGATATAGTGTATCTCTCCTCCGTCCGGAAATAAAAATGTCCGAAAATCCGGAATTACGTTTAACTGAAACTTTTTGGGCATAACTGCTTTCATTAACATATCTATTCCTCCATTTACAAATTAACTTTTTTATTTACTTATCAGTCATTTCATAGCTTCCATTTTCACAGATGTCTTTCCATATTAAATCCACTATTTACTTCGACAATGACTATAAATACATTTTTCAATGTCCGATTTATTCTTCTGCCTGCTATAAATCATCAGGATTCAAGATCATGTCATATACATTGGAAAGCTTCTGTCTCTCACTGACTGCCACAAGTGGTTTTTCCACCCATTTTTCTTCCTTTTCACACCGACAACACAAACAATCCAGCATAAGGATCGGCATCGTACCATTTTCCTTTCCAATACTCTGATAGGTGATTACACGTTTACTTGAAAAATCTGTGCAGCCAAGTTTTTCGGCTATCTCTCCTGTAATTACATGAACCGGTCTTCCCGTCAACGAATCCCGCAACCTGTTTCCAGTGTCAATAATGGCATAAATCTCACATTCTCTTCCGTTTTGATACAGCCTGGCTCTACAGGAGCCAGCCATATTTTTATGAAAATAAGCCAGCAAATCCCATATTCCAAGACAAAGATGATATCCTGCAAATGCAAGTATTAAAAACACTGCACCTCCACGAACGTATGGCTGAAATACATTCAGTATACCGCCCAGTAAAAATGCACTGACATACAGCAATATCCATGCTTTTATCAGAGTACGTTTTTCTTTTATCCCAAGTCCTGTTTTCAACAGACACATATTCATGACTCCATGAAACAACACAAGCCTCCATATCTTTCCTCGCAAAAAGACCACAAATATGCAAGTCAGAAACGCACCGACCATTGCTCCCGCAATAATTCGCAGACGTCTGATCCGGCACTTAAGCATCTTTCCTACCATTAATAACAGGAAATAATCCATCAGAAAATTAATAAGAAAAAACAGATCTATGTACAGCTCATAGTGCATGTTCCACCTTCTTCCTCTTGTATACGCAATCGATTTTGTACTTTTGAGTGATTTTATTATACGTGTGACCACACGTAGATTTTGTCAGATAATGAAAGAAACAATTCAGTTTATTACGACAGGATTTTACGCATTATCCTTTCTTTTTCCATGTTTTTTCGCCATGTAATTTTATATGACATAATTCATGTATTTACCACAAATGAACAAATTTTTTGTCGATGTATTTTTACAATGATGAATAAAGAATGTGCCTTGGCATATTCTGGCGCCTGCGGCAGTCGTTTGCGACATCATCATTGTACGCCGCAATGCGCATCCTGCCGGATGCTTTTTGTATATAATAGGAAATGCAATTTCCTATTATATACAAAAAGAGTCAAAGAAACTTATTCGTTTCTTTGACTCTTTTATTCATTCAATCTTGTATTCTAATATGAATTCCTATTTTTTAAAAAAATCCGGAATCTTGATAGACTGCTCTTTTACACGGCTTGTCGGAGTTCTCGGTGTCTCCATGGAAGGTGATGTTCCTCCAACTGTTCTTCTAGGAACTTCCGGCTCTTCCACTGTTCTGTTCACAGATCCCATACTCATATCAAGTTTTGGAGCTGCCTGCTGGCGAACCGGCTGTCTGTCATATGCAGAAGCATGTCCTGTATGTGTAGCCGTATGCCCCACATTTGCTGCCGGGCGCTGGCTCTCCAGTCTGGATTTTAATTTGGAAGCTGTACCTCCTACATTATGAAGTCCTGTTGCGATAACTGTGATCGTAGCCTCATCAGCCTTGGAATCATCATACATTGCACCAAAGATAATATTCGCATCTTCTCCAGCAAGATCCTGAACATACTCAGCTGCATCTGATGCATCCATAAGAGTGATATCTCCGGATACATTGATGATAACATGAGAAGCTCCGGCAATTGTTGTCTCCAGAAGAGGACTGGCAACTGCCTGTTTTACTGCCTCAAGTGCTTTATCGTCACCGCGTCCCATACCGATACCGATATGTGCGATTCCCTTGTCTGTCATAACAGTCTGAACATCTGCAAAGTCCAGGTTGATCAAGGATGGTACATTGATCAGGTCTGTGATACCCTGAATACCCTGCTGTAACACCTCATCAGCCTTCTTAAGTGCTTCCGGCATAGTTGTACGTCTATCAACAACCTCAAGAAGCTTATCATTTGGAATGACGATCAGTGTGTCTACACTTTCTTTTAATTTTTCAATTCCTGCAAGAGCATTGTTCATACGTGTCTTGGACTCAAAACGGAACGGTTTTGTTACAACTCCGACTGTCAGGGAACCCTGTTCCTTGGCAATACGTGCTACAACCGGTGTAGCTCCTGTTCCTGTTCCGCCACCCATACCACAGGTAACGAAGACCATGTCTGCTCCTTTTAATGCTGCTGCAATCTCTTCGGAACTTTCCTCTGCAGCTTTCTCACCAATCTCCGGTCTTGCTCCCGCACCAAGACCTTTGGTAATCTTATCTCCGATCTGTAAAAGTGTCGGAGCCTTACTTAACTGAAGTGCCTGTTTATCTGTATTAATTGCAATAAATTCCACACCGGCAATCTGCTCGTCGATCATTCGGTTCACAGCGTTGTTACCGCCACCGCCGACTCCTACAACTATGATCTTAGCCGCTGCTTCTGACTCGTTGGTTTTAATTTCTAGCAAGGGTTTCTCCTCCTTTGTTATCCTTATTATACATTATACACCCATATATATTTCTATAATATAGACTTTTGTCCAAAATATCAATAGAATTTCATGACTTTTTCAATTTTTTTTGTTTTATCCTGCATCTTCCGGAAAAACTCCAATATCAAAAGTCGCTGTGTCACTCTCATCAGAAAAATTTTCCAGATGAAGCGTTCCTTCTTTTCCTTCCAGCTTTTCAAGAATCTTAGGAATCTGCGCAACTTTCACGGAAGTGACATCATTTCCAAGGCTCACACATACATTCCCGATGTACACATAAATTCTGTCAGAACGACACATAATCTTTGTGACAGACAACTCGTACTTTTTCATCTCTCTGGTAGCTTCCAGTATCTCCTGATAGATAATCGAACTTTTCTTTTTCAATTTGTGGTAAAGCTTAAGTTCATCCGGATCCATACCGTCTACAAGCGGAATTCCATCTACCGGTGCTTCCTCTACATCTACGACCATACCATCCTGGTCAAAATAGTAATACTTTCCATCTGAATCCATTACATATCCGATTCTTTCCTTCTCCTGAACTATAATCTTAAGCGTCCACGGATTTTTAAGGCTTACCTTAATACTTTCAAAACAGTCCGGCTGTTTTCCATAACCGAGTTTATATTTTGCAAGCACATACAGCCCATTGACCGAATATTTATCGTTCTGAACAGATTTTACAATTTCTTCTGTACTGCAATAATCATTTCCCTTCACTTCTACTTTCTGGACATGAAATAAAATAAAAATTCCAAGTACAAGAATTAAAAAGGCAAAGAGCAATACAAAAAAAGCATAAACTCTATGTTTTCGTTTTTTCTTCTTTTTTTTCTTTTTCGGACGTCTTTCTGCATGATCTTGATAGTCGTCCAGGTATTCTTCCCTTTTCATTCACCCCTGCTCCTTATTCTGTAATCTCCTCTTCACAGTAACTTCCATTTTTCGAGACGCTTAGTACAAGCCCCATTTCTACCAGTAAAAATACAACTGAAGTTCCGCCATAACTAATGAATGGCAACGTAATTCCAGTATTGGGGATCGTATTGGTCACGACCGCAATATTTAAGATGACCTGAATCATCATATGTGCCATTGCCCCGGAAGCAATCAATGCTCCAAACAGATCTTTTGCCTGCGTTGCAATGACAAAAAAACGCCAGATCAGAAGCAGAAAAAGCATCAGAATAAAACATGCGCCAAATAATCCAAGTTCTTCACAAATGATGGAAAAAATCATATCATTTTGGGCTTCCGGTACAAAGCCAAGCTTTTGAATACTCTGTCCCAGCCCTCTTCCAAATAATCCTCCACTCCCAATTGCATACAATCCCTGCAGAGTCTGATATCCCTTTTCATAAGCTTCCGGATTCTTCCAGACTGCAAGCCGTTCCAGCCGATAGCTCTCCAAAGCAAGAAAGATTCCCATAAATCCTGCCCCAGCCGCTCCCAGAAAAATAAACTGCCCGTACTTTGGACTCGCCACAAAAATCAAAACGACTGCTATACTCAGAATAATGATTGCTGTGCTCAAGTTACTGGCTCCGACCAATCCTACTATCGGCAGCACGACTATCATGACTTTTATCAATGTCCGCATACGGTACATTTTTTTCACATTGCGTGTGACGTAAGAAGCCAGAAATAAAATAACCGCAACCTTTGCAAATTCCGATGGTTGAAATGACAGTGGACCAAGTGCAAGCCAGCGCTTGGAACCATTATACTCCCTGCCCACAAATATAACAGCAATCGACAAAAGCAGCGCCACAAGGTAACAAAGCCACGCTATGTTCTTCAATCTGTGATAATCAAGCTGTGCAGTAAAAAACATTGCCAGAAAACCAAGACCAGTCGCAAATACCTGCTTTTTCAGATAATAGGAACTGTCACAGAATTTCACTTCCCCATTATACGCACTTGTACTATACAGAATGATAAGACCTGACAGCACCAGAATTCCCAGTACTGTCAGGAGCGTATAATCGTATCTGCCTCTTGCTGCCATACGTGTCAATCCATTCGCACTCCTTATAAGGAATTTACAATCTCTTTAAATTTATCTCCACGTACTTCATAATTCGGGAACATGCCCCAGCTTGCACACGCCGGAGACAGAAGCACTGCATCTCCCGGCTCTGCCATCTCCACTGCAAGATTCATAGCTTCTTCAAATGTGTCCACATACACATAATCATGAAAATCACATTTTTCACAGTCTCTCGCAATCTTTTCTTTTGTCGCACCCATCAGGATCAGTTTCTTGACTTTTCCATCAAAACTGTTAATCCACTCTGTATACTCGGAATCCTTGTCGTATCCCCCGCCTAACAGGATTGTCGGCCGGCGCATTGCCTGGATTGCCTTAATTGCGGCATCCGGATTCGTTCCTTTAGAATCATTGTAATAAACAACTCCGTTTTTCTCAGCCACATATTCTATACGATGTGCGACTCCTTTAAATGCAAGAATTGCCTTCCTGATCGTCTCCATCGGAACGCCATAAACAGCTGCCATGCATACAGCTGCCATAACATTTTCATAATTGTGCGTTCCTAAAATCTGAAGTTCGTCAACATGGCAGACTTCGACTTCATCCGGATTCTTGTAAATAATTTTATCGTTATCCAGATAAATACCTTTTTCCAGCTTATGCTGACTGCTGAAGAACAGAACATGACACTTTAATGTCTCTGCGAATTTACGCATAACCGGCTCTTCATAGTTCAGAACACAATAATCGTCTTCTGTCTGATTTCTTGCAATATTCTCCTTAGCAGCAATATAAGCTTCCATCGTATGATGCCGGTTCAAATGATCCGGTGTATAATTCAGGATCGCACTTACATTTGGGCGGAATGACACGATACTCTCTAGCTGAAAACTACTCATCTCTGCCACGGCAATGGAATGCTCTGTCATAAAATCTGCTGCAACAGTATACGGATTCCCGATATTTCCAACTACGAACACATCATCCTGGTAAGCCTTCATGATCTCACCGAGAAGTGTTGTTGTTGTCGTCTTGCCATTCGTTCCGGTAATTGCAAGTACGTCTCCCTTACCAAATGTATATGCAAGTTCCACTTCTCCGATAACCGGAATCTCTTTTTCTTTCATCTTTAAAATAATCGGAAGATCTGTCGGTACACCCGGACTTAAGATCACCAGATCCAGCGTATTTGGAAGTTCCTCTGGAAAAGCACCGATTATGATCCGGGCTTTGCTTCCTTCCTGAAGCTTTGCGCGCACGTCTGCTTCAGTCAGTTTTTCATTTCCGTCATAGAGCACCACATCCGCTCCATTCTCTTCCAGTAATTTCACTGCCCCGATTCCACTGATTCCAGAACCGAATACCAGCACTTTCTTTCCTGCTACTACCATTTTATCTTCCTCCTGCATTCATACCCAATCTCGCGATTCGGTATTTTCATATTTTCTCTCTACTTCACGTAATGCCTCGGCTCCGTGCTTTGGACTTTTGAGATTTGGCATCATTACATGGCCATCAGTGCGATCAGGCACAGAAGTGCTGTAATAATGGAAAATACAGCGACGACTCTTGTTTCTGACCAGCCACATAATTCAAAATGATGATGAATCGGAGCCATTTTGAAAAATCTCTTTCCACCTGTCTTTTTAAAGTAAGTTACCTGAATCATAACAGATAATACTTCTACCAGATAAATGAGTCCGACAATCACAATAAAAATCGGCATCTGGAGCATATAAGCTGCGGACGCAACAAAACCGCCCAGTGCCAGAGATCCTGTATCTCCCATAAACACACTTGCCGGATACACATTAAACAATAAAAACCCAAGCAATGCACCTACAACTGCACATGTTATCGGCTCAATTCCACTCTTTGTTCCAACTGCAACAACTGTAAAAAATGTTGCTACCAGAACAGTCACGCTTGAAGCAAGACCATCCAGACCATCTGTAAAATTTGTTCCGTTAACAGTACCAATCACGACAAAGAACATCAAAGGAATCGCAAGCCAGCCGATATCCAGATACTTTCCACCAGAGAACGGAATCAGCATTGCAAGAGAAACTCCACTGTACTTTACCATATAAAATGCAAAAATTGCTGTCACTACAATCTGAAGTGCCATTTTCTGCTTTGGATATAAACCATCAGAACGTTTCATAACAACTTTCAGATAATCGTCTAAAAATCCAATCAGACCGAATCCAAGTGTCAGAAACAAGATTGGGATAATTTTCGGATAGTCTTTAATATAAAATACGGATGTGATCACAACACTAAGCAGGATCATAACTCCTCCCATAGTCGGAGTTCCTGCTTTTTTCAAATGAGACTTCACACCATCCTCGCGTTCTGTCTGATCCATTTTCAGTCTTCTCAGCACCGGAATGATCAAAGGCCCCATAACCGCACTCAGTGCAAATGCAATAATCACCGGTAAAAATATCGTATAATCCATAACACACCTCTTCATTTCTTTTGTTCATTTTGCTTTAGTTAGTATACTGCATTTCGACGTCTTTTTCAATGCCAAGATACGGGAATATGTTGTCAAATATATCCCGTATCACCGGAGCTGCGATGGTCCCCCCGTAGTATACACCCTGTGGGTTATAAATGACACACATGCCGAGAATCTGCGGATTGGCAGCCGGTGCAAACCCTATAAAAGAAGAAATATACTTATTCGCACTTCTTGGAAGTGTCTGAGACGTAGCTGTCTTTCCACCAATATGGTATCCTTCGATCTTTGCATTTTTCCCGGATCCCTCTGACACAACACTTTCCAGCAATGCCTGCATCGTCCTGGAAGTTTCTTCCGACACGATTTGCTTTCCATCGTCATATTTTAATTCCCGCACTGTCTCTTTATCTTTGTCCAGTATCCGGACTCCAAAATGTGGTGTCACGCGCTTTCCGCCATTGACCAGAGCACTCACGGTCGCTGCCATCTGAATCGGTGTCACTTGAAAGGACTGACCGAAACTCATGGTCGCAAGCTCCACCTGACCAATATTTTCTTCCTTATGCATAATCGTTGCTGCTTCCCCCGGAAGATCTACTCCCGTCTTTCCAAGAAGCCCGAACTGTTCAAAATAATCACAGAATCGTCCTGTTCCCAATCTCAGTCCAATGTCAATAAATACCGGATTACAGGAATTCTGTATCCCTTGTACAAATGTTTCAGCTCCATGTCCCCCTACTTTGTGACACCGGATTTTCCGGTCTTCCACGATCCGGTAGCCCGGACAGGAAAATGTATCTGAAAGAGATACCACCCTTTCTTCCAGACAGGCTGACGCCGTAATAATTTTAAAAGTGGAACCCGGCTCATATGTATCATTGATGCATCCATTTCTCCACATCTGATTCAAAGCTTCTTTTGATTTTTCTGAAATTTCCTGATCCTGATTCAACGTAAATGGTTCATTCAGATCAAATTCCGGTACATTTACCATGGCAAGGATTTCTCCGTTTTGTGGATTCATAAGAAGAATCGCAACCTTATCCGCCTGTTTTTCTTCCATGACTTTTTCTGCCATCTGTTGGGCGTACATCTGAATATTATAGTCCATACTGATTTGAAGTGTCTTGCCTGCCACCGGTTCTACCCGGTCTTCAGCTACACCCTCCAGTTCAATACCTCTTGCATCTGTCGTTGTCAGAATCCTGCCGTTACTCCCCTTTAGGTAATCTTCGTATCTCACTTCCAGTCCGATGATTCCCTGATTATCACCACCGGTAAATCCAATCACCTTCGAAGCAAGCTCATTATACGGATAGTACCGTTTAAAATCTTCATCCACTTTCACTCCGGCAAGTTCCATTTCCCGTATCTTATCCCCTGTCTCCTTATCAACATTCATCTTAATCCGTTCCATGGAAGACACCTTCTCCACCCGCTTTCTAACTTCCGCTTCCTCCATGCCCAGACATTTGCTCAGTTTTTTTATCACCACCTCTGGTTCCTTAATCTGGCTATGTATGACCGAAATTGTACACACCGTCCGGTTTGTTGCCAGCACTGTACCATTCGTATCGATAATTTCTCCTCTGGCTGCCTTAATCTTTCGTTCCCGCTCGTGAAGATCTTCCGCCTTTTTCTGATAATACTCCGCATCAAAAACCATCAGATAGACCATTCGTCCTATCAGACCCAAAATCATCAAAAGTGCCGCCAAAAACACAATCATAATTTTCCTTTTATTATATGTTTTATTTCTCAATACAAAAAAACCTCAGAAGCGCTGTTTTTATCAATTTATTAGGACACTTCCGAGGTTATTCATTTTCATATTTAATTTTTCCTGTTAATTTTCAAATATAGCTATTCTCCGTCACCGGACTCTGTTGCCATGTCATCTGGTGTATCACCACTGCTGTCACTGCTCGCACTGCTATCAGATGATTTTGCATCTGCTGCCTTAGCATCTGCAGATTTTTCTACTCCGAGATACGGCAATATCTCTGTCATAATCTGAGACGCCATTGTCGTTGCCAGTTTACTGTTTGCCTGATTATCCACATTTGGCTCGTCAATCACAACGTAGACCATAACCTGTGGATTTTCCTGTGGTGCATATCCAATAAAAGAGACTAGATACTTTCCATTTCCTCTTGGCAGTTTTTCCGCAGTTCCAGTCTTACCTCCAACGTCATAACCTTCTACTGCCGCAGTCTTAGCTGTTCCTTCTTCCACAACTCCAAGCATATAATCTTTGATAATATCACTCGTCTCCTTAGAAATGGTATGTCTTACAAGAACCGGATCTTTATTTTCCGTCACATTTCCATTTTCATCCTGAATCTGCTTTACCACATGTGGCTCATAGTAATTTCCGCCGTTGATCAGTGAACAAAACGATGCTGCAAGCTGAGTCATTGTAACATTAAAGTTCTGTCCAAACGCGTTGGTGGCCAACGTAGAGGAATCCATATCCTCTAGTGAGTATAAAAGTCCTGCTGCTTCTCCCGGAAGATCAATTCCAGTAGACTGTCCAAATCCAAACAACTGCTGATATCTTACAAACTGCTCTTTTCCTATTGCTGAACCGATCTGCATCAGTGCAACATTACAGGAATTTTCCAAAGCTACTTTTAATGACTGTGTTCCATGTCCATCACGGTTACTACAGTGAATATCGTGATCTCCTACGTGAAGAACACCATTGCAGACATAACTTTCATCTCCGGTCAGCACTCCAAGATCCAGACCTTCCGATATGGTAAACGGTTTAAATGTGGAACCTGGCTCATATCCACTGCTGATGCAGAAATTATTCCAAAGTGAATTCAGTTCTTTGACTTTCTCCTCATCAGACAGTGCTGCCAGTTCTTCTTCTGTGTGTAGTTTTGTCAGATCACGTGGATTGTTGAGATCATAATTCGGATAAGATGCCTCCGCAAGAATCTCTCCATTTTGCGGATTCATAACCATAACTGCCGTGTTCTTACTTCCAAGTGTCGTACCGGAACGGTTCTCCTCGTTGAACTGTGTAATATATTTTTCCACTACACTCTGTACCTGAAGATCAATTGTTGACACAACCGTATCTCCGTTCTGGGCTTCCTTCACTGTCTTTTCATAAGATGAATCTTCGCTCAGATATCCATATTCTCTGCCATCTGTACCATTTAAAATGGAATTATAAGAAGCCTCGATTCCATTACTTCCCACATTTCCAGACACGGTAAAGCCAATCACATCACTGGCCAGTGTATTATACGGATATGTTCTCACATAATCCTCTTCCAGCCAGATTCCATTGACATTCGGATAATTCTCATCATCCTCATCTATCTTTTCGAACTCCTGAGCTTTTTCATAACTGACACCCTTTTTCATAATCAGATAACGGCTGTTCGGATTCTCCTCCACTTGATCTTCCACGTCACTTTTATCAAGTCCAAAACAGTCTGCCAACACCTGAATTGTCGGGTCAACATATTTTTCATCACTGTTCATGACCTTTGCATCCAGAATCACATTGTATACTCGCTGGCTTGTTGCAAGCTTCGTGCCATTCCGGTCTACAATATCACCTCGTTTAAATGGAATCGTTCTACTCTGATACTGTTGCTGATCCAGCACGATTTTAGAATATTTATCCCCGTTAAAAGCATTGATATAAGTAATTCTTCCTACCAATAAAGCAAAAGCCAGTACAATCCCCGCGAAGAGTAATACTAGCTTTTTTTGCATAAGTTTTGTAAATTTTTTTCGAAATTTGTTTTTTCTTGGTCTTCTTGCCATTCTATCACCTATTTCGCATTCTTATCAGACTGGGCAAGTACTCCATCCTCCGGAATTCCTTCGTATTGCTTCACATAATCTCCAGAAGGGCTTTCATATTCAATCACCTGATCAGAAGTCGCATATACCATACCAAGTTCATTCATAGCTTTCTCTCGGATTTCATCTAAATTTACAGAATCCATCACTGAATTATACTTCGTATTGTTCTGCTCCTTCAAATCTGCAAGCTCCTTCTGCAAGGAACTCACTTCTTTTGAATGACTTGTAATTCTTGACTGCATCTGCACATAATTCACGCACAGGATCAGTGCAAATATTGCTGCCACCGCAAGAAATGTTACATAAGCACGGTTCATAGCCAGAGCCTTTTTTCGATTTTGGCTGACCCGTCTGCTTACATTCTTCTTTCTCTTTGGAGCACTCGTTCGTCTCTGTGGCTCATATGACGGCTTTGTCACAACATTGCCATACACATACTGTCCCTGTCTGTTCACTCTATTCTTTTGTGTATGCACGGTTCTTCCCGCTGCCATAATACTCACCTCAATTATCTATCCGCCGACTTTAGCAATGTTCAAAAATACGAAGCTTCGCACTCTTAGATCTGCTGTTGTACTCAAGTTCCTCTTCACTTGGCAGAATCGGCTTCTTTGTTATAATACTCCCTTTTGATTTTTTCCCACATACGCAAACCGGAAAGTCCGGTGGACAGGTACATGGATTTTCATTCTTTCGGAACGCACTCTTCACAATACGGTCCTCCAACGAATGAAATGTAATAATGCATAATCTCCCGCCCGGATTCAGCAGATCGATCATATCGTCCAGCGAATCGCGTAACACATCAAGTTCTCTGTTCAACTCGATGCGTATTGCCTGAAACGTCCTCTTTGCAGGATGTCCAGACTTTTTCTGAAACTTCATGGGAATTGATGCACGGATAATCTCCGACAATTCCGCTGTCGTCTCTACAGGCTTCACCGCGCGAGCCTGCACAATGTGCTTGGCTATGTTCTTCGCGAACTTGTCCTCCCCGTAATCGCGAATCACTCGGTAAAGATCTGCTTCTGTGTAGTCATTGACGATGTCTCTGGCCGTCATCTTCTGACGTGTATCCATTCTCATATCCAGAGGTGCATCTTCCCGATAGGAGAATCCCCGTTCTGCCGTATCAAGCTGATATGATGATACGCCCAGATCAAGCACGATCCCATCTACTTTGTCAATTCCCAGTTCATGGAGCTTTGACTTCATATCACAATAGTTGCTCCGGACTATTGTAACCTTCTCCCCGAAGTCTTTTAATCGGGCACTTGCAGCCTCGATTGCTGCAGCGTCCTGGTCTATTCCTACAATACTCCCCTTTTCTCCGAGACGTCTGCACACTTCGTATGCATGTCCGCCTCCACCGAGCGTTCCATCTACATAGATTCCGTCCGGCTTAATGTTCAGTCCGTCAATTGTCTCATTTAGTAATACTGATTTGTGTTTGAATTCCATATCTTCTCCCTCTAGATACTGAACCCGCTTGCTTCCATATCCGATGCAATCTCTTCAATGTTAAGCTCCACTTCAGCATTCTTTTCATCCCATCTGGCCTTGTCCCATATCTCGGCACGCTTCCCCATACCGACAAACACAACTTCCTTATCAAGTTTTGCATAGGTTCTGAGCACAGAAGGAATCAGAGTACGACCTTGTTTATCAAGTTCGCCGTCTGCTGCGCTTCCCTGAAAGAAATAGGCAAAAGCGCGGGCTTTCTTATCTGTAGTGGTTGGTAATGCATTGAGTTTCTTTTCGAAGTCGTTCCATTCATCTTCCGGATATACATAAAGGCAATTTTCCATTCCTTTTGTTATGACGAAATTCTCCCCTAGATCATCACGAAACTTTGCAGGAATGATCAATCTTCCCTTTGCGTCAATATTATGACTGTACTCTCCTTTCAACATGAAACTCACCTTCTCTCCCATGGCGGATATTTTCTCCACATCTCCACCACTTTGTACCACTCATCACCACTTTCTACCACTTGAAACCATTGTAAAACACTTTTCCACCTATTTCAAGCACTTTTTCCTGTTTTGCGCAAAAAAAGAGAACCGAATTTCTTCAGTTCTCTGATTTATCTTCTAATATGCAATTTCACTTCTTATCTGTATACTCTCTATCTGTTACTCAGCTGTTGTTGCTGCAGTGGCAATCTCCTGATTAAATGTATCTACAGACTGATAATTCACTTCCGCTTCTTTCACCGGTCTGCTGGACTCATACATATTGTAAGCAGAATATCCAATCCACACAACAAGCGCTGCTGCTACAACTGCCACCGCACACTTGCGAAGTCTGTTGGCAATCTTCTCCTTGCGCATGACTTTCTTTCTGTTTGCTTTTTCTTCTTTATATCTATCCACTTTCGCCTGGCTCATAATTCAAATGCTCCTTGTCTATGTTCGCTTTTCATATTGTAGCACATCCCACGCATTTGCACAACCAGATTTTACTATCAAAGCCTGAGCCCTACGAATCCTACACAACTACAATGATACCGCCGTCGTTAGCATACATACTACTGATCCCCGCCGTATCCAAAACAATCACATCTTTAAATGTTGCATGTTTCACCAACAGCTCTTTAAACGCTTCTGCACGTTCCGGGCAGTTACAATGGGAAATTGCAAGTATCTTATTCTGCGGATCTGACAGCTCAGCCAGCACACTTTCTGCCATCTTGCCAAGGGATTTTTTCATGCCACGCCCCTGCCCGATCTGATAAATTGTCCCTTCCGGAGTAGCTCCCATGACCGGCTTAATATTCAGAGCTGTCGCAACAAGCGCCTTAATTCCTGTCAATCTCCCGTTCTTTCTCAATGTGTCCAGTGTCTCCAGCACAAAATATGTATGCTGGGATTCGATGTATGCTTCCACCGTCTCTATGACCTGTTCATATGTCATACCCTGCTCCTCGCATTCACGAATCTTCAACGCAATCAACGTCTCTCCAATCGATGCAGAACACGAATTAAAAACATGGATATTCTTCTCGCCGTGCTCCTCATGATACAGATTCATGCCAAGAACTGCGCTGTTATAAGAACCACTCAGTTCTGCTGACAATGTCACTGCGTACACCCGATCCACATCACAGTCATACTTTTCCATATATTTTTCCGGTGATGGACAAGAAGACTTGGGACATTCTGCTGCTTCTGCCACGTATTGCAAGAACTGCTTCTGGTCAAATGTCTCATCATCTACAATATGGTGTCCCCCTACTTCTATTGTCAATGACGCTGTCTCAAAAATACCGGAAGCTTTCATCTCCGGTGTTAATTCTCCACAACTATCCACAATCACTTTATAACTCATACTTGCCTCCCGACTTAGTATCTTATCTATATCTCAAAGACACGTGTTCATTTCTATTATATGTAGTTTCTAATACTACATTAGTAATATAGCACATTTATAATAGAAAGAAAAGAAATATTTATATTTTAATTTTTCTTGATACTCCAAGAGCTATTCCCATTTCTGCCATCAGGAAGAGAACCGACGTACCTCCATAACTGATAAACGGTAATGTAATTCCTGTATTGGGAATAACATTAGTCACAACCGCTACATTTAATATGACCTGAAGTGCAATATGAGCAAAAATTCCGGTTACAATCATATAACCATACACATCTGGCGCATTTTGGGCAATAAACAACAGTCTGTATAAAAGCAATCCAAAAATCACAAGGATCATAATAACACCAAACACTCCCAGTTCCTCACAGATTGCTGACAAAATCATGTCATTTTGCACCTCTGGAATAATCATTTTCTGAGCACTGTTTCCTAACCCTTTTCCAAAGAATCCGCCAGAACCGATTGCGTACAGTCCCTGCAAAGTCTGATAACTTCCGTCTGAAGCATATTTTTCCGGGTGTAGCCATGCAATGACACGGCGAAGTCGGAAGCTTGTACTTGTCTCAAGAGTCTTTGACAAAATAAACACTCCGGCTGATACCACTACCACCCCGGCTCCAACAAGCATCAGAAACGGTTTCGTCTTTGGATGCATAACAAAAATAAGAATACATGTAATTCCAAGTACAATCATACCTGTACTTAGGTTATCTGTCAGAATATATACGCACGCGGCATTGAATCCACCCCAGGCCAGTATCTTCAAAATACCATTCAGAGTCTTTGCCTCTTTTCCAAGTTCAATAATCACTACCGGTATAAACAAAATTACTGCGATTTTTGCAATCTCTGCCGGCTGTAACTGCTGATTTCCCGGAAGCCTTAACCACCTTCTCGCTCCATTGACCGTCTTTCCGAGCGGCGTCTTAACTAACGCCATCAGAAAGATTGAAAACCAATACAACGGTTTCGCCAATTTAATATAGTAATGATAATCTATTGTTGATACGATTATCATTCCCAAAAAACCAACCACACAGAAAATCAACTGGCGCTTTAAATAGAACATACTGTCCCCTTGTTTTATCAGGGCACTGTAAGAACTGGTACTAAATAGCATTACCAATCCAAAACAAATCAAAAAAATCAGAACAGCCAGCATACTGTAGTCAAAATACTGGTCTGTACTCTTAACATTCCTTGTATTTCTTTTTTTCTTTTTTCTTTCTGTCATTTTTTATACTCTCCAATCGTTTCTATTATAACGGGACACGCTTTCAAAAACAACAGATAATTCATGAGTACAGTAAATTCACAGTTTTTCAGATTGAAACATAATATGATAGTGCAATCAGTTATGAAAGGAATATGGAAAATGCAAAATTACCGTTATCGCTCATCAGGAAATCCCAGAGGTTGTATGAGACAGCCAGATTCCAGACGAGACAATACGAAATCAGATACTTTCTGTGATATGCCATATCAGGATCCTTGCAACATACCTTGTCAGGATCCCTGTAACACGCCTTACCAGGATTCCTGCAGTACGCCTCATCGGCAAATGAATAATCAAGAATTATGTGCAGGTATAGCATTAGACCAAATGCCTGTGACTATGGCTTATGTACCGTGGACGAAATGGCGGAATATTTATGAGGCTGAAAAAGGATTACGAAGAGGAACCATTTTTCAGGATCTGGATAAACCTTTCCGTGGAATAGGAGGTTGTCAAAATGGCAGATAACAGACCTTGCAAAGCAGAGCTTCTGGACTGGATCAACACTATGAGTTTTGTATGCGATGATACAAAATTGTTTCTGGACACTCACCCATGTAACACAGAAGCCTTAGAATTTTACGAGGAATTTAAAAATCAAAGAATGCAGGCACTTCAGGAATATGCAAAGTATTATGGTCCATTGACACTGGATACCATGTGTACTCCTGCTGATAAGTGGAAATGGATTGATACACCGTGGCCGTGGCAGGAAGGAGGGTGCTAGTCTATGTGGAATTATGAAAAAAGATTACAGTATCCGGTGAAAATCACAAAAACAAACCCAAAAATCGCACAGATTATACTTACGCAATATGGTGGACCTGATGGAGAATTAGGCGCATCTATGAGATATCTCTCTCAACGATACACGATGCCATATAAGGAAGTAACAGGAATACTGACAGATATAGGTACTGAGGAACGGGCACAAAAACGTTATCGCTATTTTTTTCTTCCTATTATAATGTGGAATTTTCCACTATCCTACATACTTCTTTCCACCATAATATGCAGCAATCCAACCGCTTGGAATCTTGATCCAGATGTCACTACCGACTTTTCGAACGTCCTTGCAGGTTACGCGCGTGCCCTTCTTGAGCGTACCGTTGCTGTAAGCATGTTCCCTGGCATTGACTGTCAGTTGCTTACGTGACTTGGTCGCATATCCTGTCCCTGGACCTGTACGGACTCTGAGGTGATCAGCCAGCAAAGTGTATACTGTGCCTGCTCGGTAAGATGGTCCACTTGGAGCTGGTGTTGGCGCTGCTGCCGGCGCACTTCCTGCAGAAGTTGTTCCAGCGACAGTTTTTCCGGCAATAGCAGAAGCAATCGCATCTCCACACTTATCTGCATTCCAGTGTGATGCATCATTCTGGTTATCCACAAAGCAGCACTCGACAAGAATTGCAGAACCTGCAGTCTTTCGAAGTACATACAGATTTTTAGAATATTTCACACCTCTGTTCGGGATTCCTAGCGCACTTGACACACTCGCACAGATGGATGCTGCAATGTCCTTCGTTTTTTCATTATAGCACCATACTTCAACTCCTGTTCCACCGCCAGCATTGAGGTGATTTGAAATGTTGAGATCTACCGGGTGTGCATTACACTTGGCCACAATGTTCGCCAAGTTCTGTCCCTGTGTCCGACCGGAATCATCGGTACAATCATATACCGTATGTCCTGCATTCCTAAGTGCGGAAATGACACGAGCTGTCACTTTCCGGTCTTCTGTTGTTTCGTCCAGAAGCCCCTTGGCTCCAGGGACAATAAAGTTATGTCCGCCATGAACATTATATACTCCCATGCTACTGTACCTCCTGCTCTGCTGCCTTGATTTCTTCCTCTGTAGGCTCTACACCTTCATCAAGTTCCATACCTACTACTTCTTTTTCGTCCATATTTTACTCCTTTCCTGTGCGATGTCGCACATCACTATTTGCTTTCCGCATCTTCTGGTAATTCTTCTGTCATATCTTCCAAGAATTTCTGAATCCATTTCTTGATTCTTGCCGGGACTGGCAAGCCACATAGGGTCATATTCTTTAAAATACTGACCGCTTCGTATAGTATAAATAACAGACAGAAAAATTCACAGATTCCAAGTTTCTGAATTCCCATAATCTGTATGTACTTCTCCGGTACCATGCCAAGCATATTAATATGCATGATTACATCTGTTGCCATTAAAAGACAAACTGAGAAAAGCATGGCTGCCTTGCGGATTGCTCCGTCAATTCCAACACAACTATTAAACTTATGCTCCTTGATTGCCCGGAGTACTCCAAGAAGCGTGTCCAGTGTCACTGCAATCAGCAGAATCCTGATAAATGAGTTACTTGATAGTAATACTAAAATCTTTTCCATCATATAAATCGTCCTTTCCTTATTTTATGGTATAAAAATAAGACCTTTCGGTCTTGCACGTATTTCCATATGATCACCTCTACTCTCCCAGTATCAACGCCAGCTTCTTTGCTCTAAGGCTGTCTCCACCACCAGCAGATACTTCCATATAGCATTCTGCATCATTCTCCACGATTGTTGTTCCGGCATAAGTTACAAGATTCTTGTATGCCTGGATTTCTTCTGGTGTGAGGTCACGTTCGATTGGGTCTGCTAATACATAGTAAAAGTGAGCATCTGTCTTTTTACATAATGTTAAAAATGATTTAACTGCATTCGCATCTGTTGTAGTATCTTCTAGCGTATCTGTCCTTATGCAAAGCATTGCATAAGGAATATTATTACAATTCATTGAACAGCCAATCGTTATACCGCCCCATACTTCTTTACGGTATTTAATAATTGTAGACATCATAGCTTCGCTACCTGGCATTGGAAGATTATTACTATCCATGTAAACATAGAATCCTGTAACATTATCCGCATTTGCATTTACGCCCCATGTTTCTATCACCATATTGTCTGATACAGGAATTTCTTTCACATTCTGTACGTACTTCCCACGCTTGAGGTCGATGTAATCAGCTATCCACTGCTGACCATTGGCATCGGTGTAGTTTCCATCTGTGTTTACTGGAATAGCTGGGAGTCCGGTTGGGGTGCTGATGGAGAGTGATTGTGACTCATGGTATGGTTCATAGGAAGTGTACCCTCCTTCTTCAATTTGAATGTTCTTAATTGCAACGCTGCAATTATTACAAGTAATGGTAAAATATATAGAATCCGTTCCGTCTGGAATTAAAAGTGGAATTTCTACATCTACATATTTCCCTATTTCTTGTTTTATTTCTTCATTTAAAATAATGTTTTCACTATCTTTAAAAACCAATATTCTTGCAGGATCTAATTTTTCAATCTCCATCATTTTTTGCACTGCTTTGTATGATAATGATATTGTGTAAAGTATACCTGATATTACTTTGATTTTTTCACTGAAGTTAACCCAACCATTAGAATAGTTTGTTGTTCCAGGAGATTCTGCATTCATATTGGTAGGTCTCGCATAAATCGTATTATTTTCAATTTTTTCAATTTTTAAATATTCGTTGTCACGAATATCGGTTAGCTCAAACAGGTTCTTCCCTCGCACTTCTACGCCAATCTTCCCATCACTGCCAGCGCTTACAATCTCCTGTGGATAGTCCGGAGATGGACTCGGCTGTCCGCCTGTGTAAGGCTCATAATCCGTGGCTTCTGTTCCGTTTTCAACTTGAATCTCTGATATTACATTCTCAACCTCTGAATCCGGATTATTATACCAGGCTATGTGATTATCCAGAAGCGCGTCCGTTAATTCAGTAGGCACGTTAAATGGGAAATCCAATCCAGCCTCTAAAAAATAACTACCGTTACCACTTTTCGGATTTGACCTCTTTGCAGAAAAAACATACGTTCCAGGAGTAATTCCAGGGCACAAGTCGCGCAATGTCTGATTATATCCGGTATTATTCGTTTTGGCTGGAACGGTAATCGTCTGCTTCTCATAGTTCATCACATTTACGCCGTCTGATACAAGGCGGGAAAAATCAAACAGATTCTTTCCTTTGGTTGTCTTCTGCTTGCTCCAGCCATACACTTTCATTTCATTCATCGGATTATTCTTTAATGTCCCGGGCAGAGTTGCTGGGTTCCCGGAGGCAGATACCTCTGCCCCGGTGTTGTTTGCCAGAATCTTGTATAATAATGCTTTTTCTATCATACCCACGGCCCCCACGTTCCATCGTTCGCCATGATGCATGCATCAAGTGCAGGAGTAATCACTATACTGCCCGGAGTAACCCCCCCCAGCACCGCTTAATCCGTCTATGTCCGAGAGCAGTGTCGGGAGCGTGTCCTCTTTCCTGTCCGCCAATAGTAACAGACGCATACCGCCATCACTATATGTGCGCTTAATATCAAGTAATCTAACCATTTTACTCCTCCTCAGTCTTCTACGATGACCTCATCGTAACCATCAGTTTTCAATATGGTGTCAACATCGTCTTTCCAGTTTTTGTAGAGGCTCGTCCGAACGAAATATGCCCTGTATTTCTTCTGTCCTGCTGCTGTGCTTTTGTCTGCCTCCCTCATGATCATTCTTGCAATAAATGTAGTCATATCATTCATCCTTTCTTTTTCCTTTCCTATTTTGTATCCGTATTTTCTGTATTAGTTTCTTCTGTGCCATCACCGAGCAGTGCCGGTAGCACGTCTGTTAGGATACTATCTACGGTAGCGATAAGCTCTGCATTTTCAGCCTCACGGCTTTTGTCAGCTTCCGTTAGATTGTCCACACGCTCTTCCAGTGCACCAATACGATCCATTGGTGATTCTTTTTCCCGGTACATCACTACGCCCAGGATTCCAGCCGTGTATTTTACTACGGCATTTAAGTCCGTGTAATTCTCATACTCTCCCAATGTGGACTCCCGTTCTGTCACAACCATCTTTTGGGTCTTGAACTCGTCCTGGAACATGGATCGAAGTTCCTCTTCTGTAGCCGAGATAGACTTGATCAACAGGCTTCCATCCGTTCGGATGGTTGCTGACTGGATGGTCAACTCTGTGGCGTCATTAAAAATTAATTTCAATTCTCGCTCCTTTCCAGGAGGAATACTTAATAAAATAGCAAAACAATACAAATTATAAAAAATGGTGATTCTCAGCAAATATACGATCTATGTGGCGGGAAAATAAGAGTCGTATCTGGTTCTGCTGTTAAAAATGTACGTGGGACAGATTATATATGTCTAATAGACAAAGATGAACTGAATGAAATTTTGGGTCAGTCATACAGTATAACCCGTCTCAGCATAGCTACATGTAACGGTGACAATGAAGCTACGAATACACGCTTTTTAGGGGCAGAAATTTGGCAAGGTCATATCTATCAGTATTTTGCTCAAAAGTTAAGCTGTAGTGCACGTATCAATTACAGAATAGTTTACATATATCCATAAGCATTTTAGTCAGAAACAGTAATAGTATAATTTATTCGCACTTGTTCACCAGAGCCAAGGTTACCATTGAACATCGCTAAGCAATTAGGTCCTTGCCACATTACAGATACAACTTGAAGGGGACGTGCGTTCCAATCTCCATTCATGCAAGATATAACGACATCGCTTGTGGATTTTGGCGTTAGCAACCCTTCCTTTTTTTGAACGCTTTCAAAAGATTCCAGAATGACATAAGGTTGTCCAGTTCCCTGAACTACTTTTGTGCAAGCCATTGTTCTTTGAAGTTCCATTTTGCTATTTAATTCAGCAACATTAGGCAGAACTGACAGCATTTTTTTAACTTCTGTCACATTAATTCCGTCATAATGCAACTCAAATACCGGGCAGTCATCTACAAGGTCACCCTTCTGCAGGTTCCCGACAGTATATGCCGGAGCTACTGGGTTAGATGCTACGGGTGTTCCCATGATTACAACCCATTCATTTTTTTCTATGTTCGTCTCGGCATTCCTTGTATATCGGTTAACCACAAGATCGATACGTTTCATGCCCTGACTTCCATTCGTCAACTCCACTTCATCATAAGTTCCAATCTTCACACTGGATACGTTCCCGTGATGACTCATCATTCCGCTTCGAATCTTAAGCAGATTGTTGGCAGCCAGCTCCGGTTCCAGGTTCTCGCCAGAAGTAATAATATAACTTTTCTGTCCAATAGTTCCCTCCAAAATCTGGCGAAACTGTTGACTCGTCACATGAGGCTTTTCGCCTAATCCACTAACTATTTCCATCGTCATTTTCTCCTTCCAATTCATATTCTTTCGATATCACGCCTGCAGTTATGCTGCATGTAATATTCTCGACAGGTTTTGCTCCGTACATACCAGTCAGATAATCACGTCCGCCAATAATATCTCCGATACCTACATCAATGCCAAGCTTCTCCACATCCATGCCGAATTTTTTCTTGCTCATCAGCTCTGTCAGCTTATCAATTGACTGGTCTTCCAGTTGATCTGTCTCTGTCGATGTATTCTCATAGACCTGAGTGATTTCATCAAGTCCTGTATAATACGGAGTTTTCTTAATGGATCCATCCGGCCAGGCATACAGGTGAAATACATTTCTATCCTGCAGTTCACCCTTGCCGGTGACGATCAAGTGGTTGATTCCGTCCCGGATATCTTCCATTGTATAATTCAGTCCACAGTCTTTGGATAACTCAATCTGATTAGAATAATCTACAATCGGAACCGCTCTGATCAGAATATATCCGGGAACACCCTGTTCTCTCTTATGACGGATATCTAACCGATACCCGACGGATTTCAGCATCTTCGTGATACCTTCCAATAGCGTACAATATCGATCAAACTGATAATTGCTCACAGAGACTCCGGTATTCTCACCGGATACTACATACAGACCTCCAAATTCAGGCTCTATCAGCGATTTAAGCACTGTGTTAAGCTCTCCCGACACAACCTTATAATCACTTCCTGACGGTGGCTCAATGGCTTTGTATGCTAATCGTCCTCGCCATGTATAGCCTTTCAGTTCTACATAATCTAACGTAGTACTGGTAAGAATCTCTCCAACAACCCCTCCGAATTCTGTGTCCGGAATATATACTAGATTCCCGTAGGTCATTTCTTCTGTCCAATAGCACCGGGCAATCTTTACAGAGAACTTCATTTCTCCGTTCACGTCGAAGGTACAATTGGCTTTTCTCAGTGGATTGCTTCCAATCTCTCGTTGTTTTGTAGCAAGTATTACCATGCTGCCTCCTTCCTTTTCAGGAATATGTATAGATCTATTCCGAAGTCTCCGCTCCAATTCACAGACACAAGTCCCGATGGTATCTTTTCGAATATGGAATAATCATATCCGCGAACGTCAAAAAGATTGGCTGTCGTACCATTAGACAGGTATTTCACAACTGTTTCCTCCAAGGTATTCAGTGCCAGGTACTCATTGCTTTCCAGTGTTGTTAGGATTTCATATGGGTATCCATTAATCAGCACCTTTGGATTCACGCATGGACCATAAATTATCATCTCGAAATCAGATGGAATAATATGGTCAATCTCAAATGAACTGGATCCGCGCTTCTCGTCAGCAAAGTTGAACGGGAAATTAAACGGAAAGTTAAGTCCACTTTCCAGAGCCGGTTGCTCCTGTGGATAGAATCTCTTTTCAAGGACTGTAATCCATGATAGCTCTGGAGCTAAAAATGTAAGTACGACTTCCGTGTACACGTAACCCTTCCAACCGGATTTTTTAGTCTTGTAGATCTGACACGGCAAAAATGTATCGTTCACATAGAGCCGGCCATAATTCCCCGTCTCCGAATCTACAGAAATAATTCTGTACAGAGTCTCCATGTTCTGCGTGAATTCTTCTCTTTTTCCAAAAACATCAATTGTAATTTCTTTCTCATATCCGCTGTCGGTCTCTTCCCAGGTGGAATCGAACCAATCAGCCTCAACTGTGCGAAAAGGTGCCCTGGTCAACCAGAGCACCTCTCCTTTACTATTTTTATAATACGCTTTTACCATACAGGTACCGCTCCTTCCGGTAATGGTGTGTCTATCCGTTTCGTATCAAGGAATATCGGACGTTTCGCAAGCTTATCCGCTGCTTTCATTTGGATTTTTTCCAGTCTGTCATAATCAATATCATTATTATCGAATCCAGGCATATTCTTCACGCCTCCTACAGTCTTATCAGAAGTTCTTGCAGACAGTGCAATGTCTACGGATTTCTGTAATCCAGCTACAGCCCTCTGAACCGGTACTCATGGACTTGACTGGAATATTTCGCTCAAATCCGATTCCCATTCCAAGGGCCATCATCTTTCCAACCTGATCGCGGAATACCCTAGATGGGGAATGAATACCCAATGCATTCTTGGCCGCATTCAGTGCGCTTTCCGCTGCACCTTTGGCAGCTTCTACAATTGCTCCTGCGGCACCCTTGAGGCCGTTCGCAATTCCTTTAATGATGTTCATTCCGACGCTGCCCCAATCAACACTTGTAAATGCGTTCTTTACTTGGCTGATAATCGATGGAATCTTACTAATAAGCTGTGGCACTGCCTGGATAAGTCCGGTTCCCAGAATCGTTATAATCTTAATTCCAGCAAGCAAAATCTTCGGCAGATTGGAAATAATTGCCGTTGCTAACTGCCCGATAATCGTCGGTGCCTTATTAATTAGCTGTGGAAGTGCATTCACAACTCCCTGAGCCAGTCCCACCAATAGGTTAATGCCTGCGTCTACCAATTGTCCAACGTTAGACAGCAAGGAACTGACCAACGTCAAAATCATCATGAGCGCTGTTGGAATCAATGTAGGTAACTGTTGCGCAATGCCTGTAATCAGAGTAGATACAATTGCAATACCACCTTGAATAATTGCCGGTAGATTTGCTGTAATCGCAAGCATGAGGCTATTCAGCATCGTAGCGCCTTGCGCAATCAAATTCGGTAATGCTGCTACAATTCCATTGCAGAAATTGGTGATAACCTCTGGTCCCTTAGTCTGCATCATAAGCAGTATCTGGTCTATCTGTGTACCGAACTGGCTGTATAATAAGCCAAGCCCCACGGCTACAAGAGCAACTACCGCTGCTATATTCATAAATCCCAATAACTGAGGAACAAAACTTGCTGCTTTTGATAAGACTGGTGCAAATGCATCTCCTGCTACTCCAAGATAGCCTATGAATTTATTTGCAAATCCGGATATCTTTGGTAATACCGAATTAAGTGCCCCTCCTAGCAATGAACCAAATCCCTTTGCCCCATTCGCTATGGTCGTAAACGTTCCGGATATACTACTTCCAATGGATTTAACAACGCCTGTTATCTTTGGAAATTTTCCGGAAATAGCAGGTCCGATTTTTCCAAATGAAGTTGTAATTCCTTTTGGAATTTCTGCGAAATCATTTACAAGCTTACCAAGTGGGCCAGAACTAACGGAGCTACTTACTTTTCCAAATATCTTAGTTAGACTCGGAGACAAATCTTCAAACGGAAGTAGTATGGCATCCTTAATGTTATGGAATACCTTCGCCCCGGATTGCATACTTGTCCCAAGACTCTTGATTCCTCCCGGAATCTTCTGAAACTTAGCGGTAACACCACCGCTAACCTCCCCTAATCCGCCGAGGACATCAGAAAATGTTCCGGCGCTCTTGCCAATCAACGAAAATGCAGGAACAGCTCCAATCAGAACTGCGGACATCTTACCAAGGTTTGCAAGTTGTCCGGTATCCATACTGCCGAGCTTATCAGTAATGTTTCCAACTGCATCAGCAAAACCTTTTGCCGCTGGAACGGAATCGCCAATTTTATCAGCAATTGCCCCAACAACTTCAAGTCCGGTTTTTCCCAATCTTGGGACTATCTCACCAAGATTCTTGAGAATATTCTGAGTTGCTGTTCCAAATGTTTCTACAAGCTCTTGACTTGTTGTTACTCCGCCTTGGAAATTCTCCCATGCTGCCTTAGCAGAATTAACAGATCCTTCAATGGTTTCTCCGGCCTCTTCCGCTGAAGTGCCTGTAATTCCAAGATTCTGCTGAATTACATGAATTGCCTGGATCATCTGGTCAAATGTGACATTGTCCAGATCACTTATCTTCTCATTTAGGATTCCAGAATCATTAATCAATCGAATCATTTCCGATTGAGTACCGCCATAACCTAGCTTTAGGTTGTCGAGCATCGTATAATTCTGCTTAGCGAAGCCTTGATAGGCGTTCTGGATATCTTGCATGTTGGTACCCATCTTATTGGCATTATCTGCCATATCGATGAGCGCCATATCTGCAATCTCTGCTGCTTTAGCTGTATCTCCACCAAGCCCCTGCAACAAGGATGCAGAAAAACTTGTAACTGTAGACATATAATCATTTGCAGATATCTGCGCTGTTTTATATGCACGGTTAGCATTCTTGATTACAGTGTCCGCACTATCCTTGAACAGTGTTTCGACACCGCCTACCTGTTGCTCCATATTCGCAACAACACCAAGTGAAGACTTAATGATTACGCCGGCAGCGGTTCCTACAGCTGCCACAGCTCCAGTCATTGCCTTAGACACTATGGATAGTCCGCTTTTTCCGAGAGCGCTTAGTTTGTTAACGCCCTCATTAAAACCTTTTTCATTTATCTTGGTATCAAAATTCAAACGTCCGTCTGCCATACTATCATCCTTTCTGATAGCACGGCTCAACGGCTCACATGTGCTTTTAAATCTTAATATTTATTTCTCTTTTACATTCCCGACAGTTTAGATACACTCCACTGCATTTGGCTGTATCCTCGTAAATCAATAACTTCTTACCGCAATAAGGACATCTGTACCATTTTCGTTCTGTCGGGATCTTAATCATATGCTTCATCACGCGAACATATCTCCAATCTCATAATCTGTCATTTTCCTGCGCTTCTTTTTCTTGAGAGCGACTGCCTCTTGAATCTTTTTCACTCTCTTGCGCTCGTCCTTATCTTTAATATCCCGGAGGTCTGTGTTCCGATACAAAATGCGCTGTTTGATTTCTGTATTGTCTGGGAGTCCGATGAACAGCGTTTGAAACTCCCACCAATGCATATACGGAACAGACTGCAGGTCGATTCCGTACGCTTCGCGAAATGCACTGTAAATCCAAACCATATCCTCGTCAAAAGAATACACTTGTTTTGGTGGGAGCATTGGCTCATCGGATTCTTCGCCATCCTGCCTCATTGTAAGAAAATCCCCTAGAGCCTCAATCGCCTCTTCCAAATCGTCCGGAATTCCATCTGTATACCACTGCAATAATAGCCGGCACTTAATTTGCCACGGAACGTCCTCGTCTTCCACCAACTTCGTGAATCGTATCCATTCCCGGAAATCTGTCTCGACCTCATAGTCTTTCCCGTTTACGCATACCGTATCTTGGAACTTATCAATCAAAATATTCATAGCATGCTACCTATTACCATTAGGATAATAACTAACATTTCTTTTATTGTGCTTCTTTCCCTGTTGCTTATTATAATTGCGCTTTTGCTGTCTGTTTCCGTGCTGCTGAACAGTATACTTGTCATACTTTTTGTTCAGCTTGTCAACTTCCTCTTCCTCGAACTTAGCAATCATATCTGATGCATCTATGCACATGTTGAGGCTGGTTCTACCCTGGAACATCTCTTCGTGTGTTCCCTCTCCAAGAATACAGTCAAAAAAATTGAAGAAACACTGACACTGTGCGCGAACAATATCTGCTGCTTTTCCAGTCTTAGGTATTCTCTTCATGTCTTCTTCCAAATTCTTCTTCGCTTCATCAATGCGGTCCAGGAAATCCGCATCGGTAAAATCAATCTCAACTTCGAGATTTCCGTATTTAAAAAGGCTCATCGGCTCACTCTCCTATCTTTTTATTAATCCGCTGCAAACGTACATGTCTGCCAGTTGTCTGTTGTTGTGGCGGTACCCTTGATTTTCTCACCATTGGCTTTCAGGCTACCTTTGTAGATCAATGCATCAGTTCCATCTCCTGAATTGTCTGGAACAACGCTCCAATCACGCTTTCTTGCAACACATGTATTCGGTGTATCTGCTTTAATATCAAAAAGATCTACCACAACGATGCTTACCTGTGCATCAGAGCCAAGAAGCTCATCATCTGTGATCTCTGCAATTTTCTGCTGTACCGGATCATTGGTATAGCGGTCAAATTCATAATCGTTTGATGGGGCATATCCCACAACATCTGTTCTCTCACTTTCTTCGTCCACATAATGGCGGCTGTACTCGGAAGCGTTCTTGCTCTCAGACATGGACGTGAATCCTGTCATTCTGGTATATGTCTTTCCGTCACCGGCAACGTCCATAAATGCCACTCTTTTGTGTCTTCCGACTAATTTCTTTTTTGTATCTGCTCCTGACATTTTGTACCTCCTACTTATAAATCAATCTGCAAATCATCTGATACCGCCCCAGATCTTCCTCTGTGCTAAATAAATAACCGGACTGCAACACGTCTACCCGTATAGCATCGTGACCGTCCAGCTCCGGGAGGATATCGTCTAAATTGTTCTGTTCTGTCCATTCCGCAAAATCCTGATAAAAACCACTGTTGGCAATGCCTGTTCTGGCGTCACCATCATAAGCTTCTTTCGAAGTGAATGCGAACTGGAATTGTTTCAGGCAGCTCCCATCTACATATCTTTTATAAATAGGATCTGCCCCAATTGGGTCTATAGAATATTCCATTCCATTGCCAAGATAATCAATATTAATTTTCCGGTCATCAATATCCGGGTACGTCATAACATAATCCCGGATACTCTGGATAATCGGTTTCTTACCGTCCTGCAATCTGCTCTGCTCCTTTCAGAATAGCCTCCTTGTTGCTTGCCTTCATCTTTTCGAACCATCTCGCTTTAGACTTATGCTCGTAATACTGCCGGCGGGCGTAAGGTGTCAGGTACTCAATGGATCCAGAACCTATCACAGTTCCAAGTGTTGCTGACTTAATCATCATACCTGTTCTTCTCGGTGTTAATGGATTCATGTACCGCAAGCACTCAGAATCTACAAACTCCTGCGCCTTTGAAAAGCTTTCGGATTTCGTCCGGACAAACGATGGATTCCATTCAAGCCTCGCTTGGACAGAACCGTTCGCCGTTATCTCTGTGAATACGCTTCCTCTTGGAGTCGTAATGCTGAAATTTTTCTTTGATGCCATCTTAAGCGCCTCCTATTCTCCAATGCGGGAGCCCTCTGAAGCGGTTGTCTGACCAGGACAACACTTTACAGTGTCTCAATCGTACATCGGTGAGCTCTGCTGGCTTTTCAATCTCCTTGTCACATTCTCCCAGAACAATATGATCATCAATCTGAATCGTCCAGCAGTCTCCCGGATTATCTTTCTTCACATATTCCTCTGGTGGAAGATACTGATCTGCATTCTCCACATCTGTAGGAATACGAATCTTGTACACTTCTGCGCTGTTAAGTCCGGAATCACCTGCAGATACTTTATGGTCCACATACACATGCACGCCCCGGATTACCGTTCGATTCCAGGTGTCAAAGGTGGTTTTACTGCCGGTTTTCCGGTTATAGATTGTAATCGTCGCATTCGTCAGCATGACAACACCCTACCTTTCTTGATAACCACCCGGTCGGAAGCAAATATGTAGACGCAGCTTCATACGCTTTCTTTCTGATTAGCTCTTCCATTGTCTGACCATCAGCCTGTTCTACCGCATATGATACACTGTAGCCATCGTTATTCTCAGACTTGACCGTACCTGCTTCCTGCTTCTTTTTACAGGAATAATACACGTCAGCCACAGCGCACACTGCATCTTTTACCGCAGTATTTTCAACTGCAAAAATATCTCCTCTGACATAAGTCAGTTTCCTGATATAAGCTTCAGCCCTGCGCTCAGCAGATGGATATTCCCTTTCAGGAATATCCCCGCCATAGTGATCCGCATAATATGAATAATCTGCGTACATTTACTCCTACTCCCCTACTTTCAGAATTGAGAACGGACATCTTTTGGTTTTATCTTTTGCAAGTGCATTGATTGGGTTTGGAATCTCCCAGCCAAGACGCATTACTGCACGAAGTGCAACCATGTCATTCTGCATCAGGTTGTATGCAATAGATCCATCTGTGTTCTGAACAACACCCTCAGTAAACAGCTTAAATGTAATATCCTGTCTGATGGAATATACAAGCTGTGAGAAATCTCCAGAAATCATCAGCGCCTTAGTCTTATCGAATGAACCATTGTTTGGGAAGTTCATTGGAGAACCGTCCAGTGCATACTGTGTAGACCCCTGCATATCTGTTTTAAACAATGGATCACCATTAGCGTTTTTTAATCCACGAAGTTTTGCTCTCATGGAAATATCAGCCATGTGACCATTGACCATGTATCCACAATTCTCGACTTTTGCAATCACACCGTCTTCTGCCATGATTTTGTCATACAGCGGATCCGCTGAGCCAAGTGTTACCACGGATCCAGCTTTTGTGGCTGTCGCAACAACATCGTCTCTCCAAGTAGACGGTTTGTCTGTACCAAACAGTACAGCTCCATCAATCTTATTTCCAAATGCCTCTGTGACCCTTGGTTTTACTTCGCCCCAAATATCATACTGAGAATCATCCAGTACGGCTTCTGGAATTGGTACGATTACTGCAATTTCCTCTGCAATGATAAATTTCTTATCCCATGCCTGCTTTGTTGTCTTTTTCTGTCCAGAATCGCCATTTACGAAATAGGCAATCGGCAGCATATCAAGAACTGGTATCTTGTACTGCTTGCTTGTCATATTTGCCAGCTTACGTCCCCTTGACAGTACTGCAGACTGCGCAATTGTACCCTGAATAATTTCTTTTGCTTCCTGGGTTGGAATCAGGGACTCTGCTCCGGTACGGTCGATAATATTCACATCGTTCTGGAACATTCTTAAATTCATTCTGTTTTTATTCATTTTATACCTCCATTATCTTCTTGCTGCAGCACGGATACGATCATTGATGGAAGCGTTCATATCTCCACCAGAACCCTCAGAAGTGTTCCCTGCAGATGTTGAAATACGATAACTGTTCGTACCACCTGCAAATCTTGGATTCTCCTTCAGGAATCTTTCTGCAGCTTTCTCAAATGTTGTCTTATCGTCTACAAGTTTCGATACCTTGAACATGACATAATCAAGATCTTCTGATTTCACACCTTTCCCAGATAAGAATTTTTCATTCTTCATCTGCTGCACCTCATTCAAAGCATCGTCACGCTCCTTCTGGAGCTTTGCAGCGTCTGGCTGATTGGCAGCACGTTCTGCTTTGAAATTATTGATTGCCTGTGTGACCTCAGTTTCTGTCATTCCCTGCGTCCGAAAAAAATTTGCAAGTGCTGTTCTCTCTGAACGCTCTACCCTTGCACTCGCGATCTCTTCCAGCTGTTCATAGGTATATGTTCCAGTATTATGCGCTCCGGATGCGCTCCCAGCGGATCCCTGACCGCCGTTTCCAGCCCCGGCATTTCCACCCTGCCCACCAGAGCCAGCTCCTGCGCCGTCATCAAAGAGCTGTAAATTCATTCTGTATCTCATGCTTTTACCTCCGTTTTGCCTCGACAGGCTCCCGAGCTTTTCTTGTCTTCACGTTTTGGACATAATAAAAACACCCTCTCGGGTGCTTGTTACCGAAATTCTATACAATTGTATTCCCGGTTGATATCTGTAAGTCCCAGGAACCATGAATCTATCAGAAGTTTTCCTCCATCTGAAAGATTCTCCCATTCAATTACCGTCATACCGCTGCCTGTATCTGCACGGATTCTGTCACCAGTCAGACCTCTTAACGAATTAATCAGATTGCAGGTCAGAGCTGATACTGCAGTACATGCCCGGTCGATACCACTAGAATCTTTCCGGCAGGCATGACCAGACATGCTAATTTTTTTATCTTTTACTGTTACAGTTATCATGATACCTCCTAAATGAGTATAAAAATACCACCGGTCTTTCGACTGGTGGCAACTACACAACTGCTTTTAACGCTTTGTTGTATTCAATTTCCAACTCACGTTTAAATTTTTCAATCTCCTCTGGCTTCATTCCCGGTTCTGCTGATGCACAAATGTCTGGGGTTTCTTCTGCCAATATTTCAGTTGCTCTCGGCTGTTCCGCATGCATTGCATCGTACTCGTCAACTAATGCATCTTCAAGGATAATAGAAAACTCATATATATCTTCCGGAGTATTTTCAATAAAATCCTTTATATAATTCATATATTTTCTAAAGACCTGCATCCGTCCATTCCTCCTTTTTATTTTTCCTTCGAACAATACTAACTATATCGCCGGAGTTTTTATTTTTTATAACTACAAGCTGTTTGCTTGGGCTGAACCAAATCATTTTCTCTTCTCCTTCAGAATAATTCGGCATAGTTTTTATTAGATCGAGCACATCTTCTTCGTGAATCACTTCATATCCTGGCTTATTTAATCTTGGTAATCGACTCAAAGCATGAACTGATAATTCTTCTCCTTGCTCTCTGAATCTATCATATGCCTGTTTTGATTTACTCTTAAATTCTTCCGACCAATCTTTCTTGTTAATCTCAAGATATGCGAAAAATTTACTTTGAAGCTTTTCCCACTGTTCACTATCATTATATTTCACCTGCCCGAACTTAGCAAGTGAACCAACAGAATCTCCAAGAACTTCTTTATATCTCTTATACTGAGCCACATCTTTCGATGCGTTCTTGATCATTTCTGGATGGAATATGGAATTCTGGCTCTTGTTGTTCGTAGCAATCCTTCCCATCATATCCAGATAAATACGCTCACGCTCTTCCGTGAGACTCATCTTCTTGCAGAACCGGGAATACTCGTTAAGCTGCCCTTGATATTTCGCTTTGTGCAGAATGATTTCATCCTGATCAGCGCCACCATGCTGCAGTAATCGCACTTTCTCGCGTTGCGCTCTCATAGCTGTTTCCATCTGACGTTGCCTCTGCTTGGCTTCATACAAGGTATATTCCTTACCATCAAATGTCTTAGGTTCTGCTTCTTCCTCATTCTTAGCATCCAACCAATCATCCGTCCAGTTACGTTCGGATAATCCTGGAAAGAACAAATGATAAGTATGGTAGCAGTTAACTCCCAGAAGTCCGGTCACGGTACCTAGTCCACAGACTGAATACAACTGCTCTTTCGACCAGACACGCCCCTGCCACACTGCATGAGTCGGACGTGCTCCGGCGTGCCATTCCACCTCAAAATACTCGGTGCCAAGCTTCTGTGCATTGTACTCAGATATCTTTCCGGTAATCTGACTGACTGCAGTCATGACCGCTCTTCTTGCAGCCACATCAACCCGGTTAGCTCTCCCAGAAGAATAATCAATCTGCCGAAGTCCGCTGTTGGTAAGTTGTGTCACAACTCTACGCAACACACTGTTATAATCAAATGCTCCGGTCACGATATCATAGCACGCTGCATCAAGGTATTTGGTATACACTTGAGAAAGTGGCGTCAATACCTTCTGACCATTGCCGTAGTCCAGGTAGAAGCCAAGGGAGTTGGTCACATTCTCCAAATCATCAAAACTCTGGTCAATGATTGCTTCTGTAATCTGCTTGAGCTGTCCGTTCTCTTCGAATGGTATGTACTCGGCGTTAATCTGTTCATATATACCCTTATTCCGGACATATTCCCAGTTGATCACCTTGTCGTATAACTCAAACATTTCCGGATAAGAAGCATTGAGCGTCTTCTTTATCTCCTGTTCAATATCCTCCGAAGAATATCCTAAAATCCGTAACCGGTTAATCTGCCAATCTGCAGTACTGGTTATTTCACCAGCTTTCACGATTCTCCGGACAATATCCTGCATAATGCGCTCTTCCAAATCCTGATACCTGGAAGCAATCTTACTTGCAAGCTTATTCTTGTAATCATCTTTCATATTACTCCATCACCTGATTTTGTTCTGGGAGATTCTTAGCAGCATCTTCTTCTGATTCTCCATACCATTTAGCACGGTACTCTGCCAGACTCATGACTCCCATACTGACATCTTGTCGGTCTCTGCTCCGCTCTGTCTCTTTGTCCTCAATAATTGAATCATCAAAGTCAATGGTGATTTCGCATTCAGGATTCAGTGTATTCCCCAGTATCATTCCCAGACGGATTATAATTTGAATCAACTGCCTCATAGCATCTTCCAAAAGTATTTCATGCTTTTTAATCATTCGATACATATCTGAGTTTTCCGAAATAATCTCTGTGGCTGTCTTAGCTCCAGTCGCCCCGAACTGATATCGGTCTGTACCAAATCCACATTTTAGCGACAGATAATTCAGATCATCATTGATTGCCTTGCTGTGCTGCTCTGCCCGGAGAGACATATCAATTTCTTTCAGAAGGCCTTCTCCATTTGCATCATCCTCTGGCAGTGCATAAAATACACTGTCGTCCGGATCAAATGCTGGTGTACCATCTGCATTAGTCAACATCTCCGGGCGTACAAAAATACGCTTTCTGCCAAGCTCGAATTCATTGCAATATGAATCATACTCAATATCCAACTTCTTGAGCGTATCAATTGCATTTGCGAAGATTGCAACACCCATCGGATTGTTTTCATCAGCATTGTTCGTAATGTTCAGCCTGTCAATCACGAACTGCGCCTCGCTGGATCCCGTTCTTACTTCTTTTGCAAGCTCCTTGAATGGTTTTAACTGTTTCCACTCTTTCTCGGGTAACTCCGTACCCTCCTGGCTTCCAGAATCACACCGTAACACTGTGTTTTTAATTACATATTCACCATTCTCTAAGAGATGCGACTGCAACTGGACATATTTCTTTCTCGCTATTGTGTGTGGAAAAGTGAAAATGCACTCCGTTACCTTGCCGTTGTTCCAACTGACTGGAAAAATGTTCGGTGCGTCCACATAATTGATGCTGATTTTTCCAGAAATCACTGTCCCGTCCTCTGCAATCTCAGCGTTGTCCAAATACGGGATATATGCGACCGTCCCGGTGAATGCTTTCCGTTCCTGGTAATCGTTCCCCATAACAAGAAAACGGTTATTATCAAGGGTCTGATGCACAAAATTATGCGTAGCCTCATCGTCCAGAGTAATTGTAACCCTTTCATTGAGCAGGAGATCAGCAATATCTTCACTCAGTTTCTTTGCCATCCCCATGCTTTTTCTCCGGCAGCGCTTATATGTTCCACGACCGCTGTACACCTTGTAAAAAGAGAAATTTCTGACATTTCCTTCATACCAGGATACCCACTCTGCTATCTTCCGGTAAAATGATGCATCTACCGTATCGATTCCAGCTTTTTTGAAATAATTAAAGATATTCATCGTCCTCTACCTCCTTCCTGCTAATATCGCATACATCTATTTCTTCCGTTTCGTCTTTTGGCAGCCAGTATTTTAATCTCTTCCAAGCTCCCATAACACAATATCGGATTGCGTCCATGCAGTGATCATCTTCTTTTACAGGTACTTCCTTGCCTTTTTCAATGGATTTCTTGTCGTACTCGTAGGTACCGAACTCACTTACCGCATATTCCTGTTTTGGGGATACGCTCATAATGTCAAAACTCAGCACTTTCTGCACACGGCTGATTCCAAGTGCCACATCATTTTCAGCATCTCTTAGAAATACCTGATAATCCAGGCTCACTGCTCTGGTCGCCCGTCTGATTTCCTCCGCAAGTCCTTTTGCAGAGGGATCAAGGAAAATATAAAAGACCCGGTTGTCATACTGCTCATGCAATTCATTCATGAACTCAACCAAGTCTTGTGCATATTCTGACGGACTCTTCTGCCTTCCGGATTCCCGTCCACTATGGTAATACTCTCCCAGTCCTGGAAATTTCTTTCGATACGTATCAAGTCCAAATGCTTCAAATGTCGTCGCATTCTGTTGACCATAATCACCGCCAATATAAATTCTGTCATATCTTCTGTTCGGATCAGGCTTCTGTCTGTGCCGGTCTCCAAACATGTAATAGATAAGCTCATCTACACCGACTGCCTGTCCAAGCCATACCCAGCGGTACATCTTTTCATCTGCCCGCTTCATAGCTTCTGCAGAAGCAACCAGCGCCTGTCCAAGCCAGCTGACCGGAACATCTCTGTAATTCGTGTGGATATGAATACAATCCTCACGTTTCTCCATCTTCTTGCACCACTGATTGATTGGTGCATTTGGATTCTTCGGAGGATTATACAAATAAATCATTTGGAATCCGCTACTGTTACCTCGGACAAATGTCGCTTCGATATTGCTCAGCTCATCCTCGCCTTCGCCATCGTCAAAGAACTCCGTCAGCTCATCTAACACTACAAGCTTGATTGGTTTATCCTCATCGATAATACCCTTGGTATCGTCAATGCCATCTGAACCGGAAAAATAAATGGTGGTGCCATACTTTTTGTACGTGATCTCCATTGGAGACTTTGTAATCGCAAATTTGTTCTTAGAAATACCAAGACGGTTGATTCCTCGAATCATTTCTTTGTACACAGTCTTCCGTAGCTTATTGTGGTGTTTACGAAGAACAACTGCAGAACCATGCGGATCTGATACAACCTGATAATCTGTCCGAATGGCTGCATAACTGGATTTCGTGCCGGCACGTCCGGAAGTCAGGATGATGTGCTTAACTTTCCTGTTGTTGAATATTGCCAGATACTTCGGTATCACAATGTCCGATATCTTCACCTGTTGGCGCGTCGTTGACAATCACCACACCGTCCTCTCCATCATCATTTCTGCCAGATTTTAACCTGTCTGTATTAGCCTTAATCTGCTCGATTCTAGCTCTCTGTTCTTCCGCATCAAGCTCTGTCACTTGTTTTTCGTTCCAGCCGCTAAAGTTATTTCTTAAACTAAACTGTGCCCCATTTGAACCATCACGATCAAATAGGCGTTCCTCTGTATAAGCTTCAACCATTGTCTTTGCGCGCGTTATCGTGTTACAAAATTCTTTCTTTCCTTGATATCTTAATAAAGCCAACCTAGAAGTAAAACCTAATGCTAGAGCTAATCCTGTTACTGTTGGCGGGTGCTGATTAATAATAATTGGATTCCCAAATTTATTAAAAATCGTGTTTCCGTCCTCATCTTTTAGGATTTCGCCCTCACATTTTTGGAAATATGCATCTATTTTTTCTTCAATTTCTTCTTTGTTCTTATACTTCGGCGGTCTTCCGACTGCTCTTTTTGTAGTCAATCGACCACCTCCCATTTTCGTTAATGACCCTTCATGCCTTTTCTCGGCTTAGGACCTGCTTTATACCACTGTTCATTCAAAAACTTATCGGTATTTTTTCTATCTGCTTTTCTTTTGGACTCTCTTTCTGCTGGCTTGAATTGTATGTTTTCACATCATACCCTTGCTGCTTTGCATTTTTTATCAGCTGACTTGCTGACATATTAACAGAATCTCCTGTTTCCCTATACACTTTCCCTTTTCTCACAACAAAATGTGACATACTTCCTTCTCCCATATCAATGTCAAACGCTGCGACTCCACTGCCAATTCGACCACTTGATCCTCTACCACCCATACTTCTTCCTCTCTACTTAGTTATTTACTTTTACTTCCATAAAACCATGAATCAAAGTTGCTCATTCTCCTTTTTCTAGCCCTGTCATAGGTAGTTGTTGTTCTAGATACATCGTGAATATTCGTATTTCCCTTTTCTTCTCTATGAGAAAATTCATGCATCTTATCCGCGGCCTTAGCCTCTTTTATTTTCTGGCTACACTTTCTCTCTGCTTCATTTTGCAACTTATTTGCTCGTTCTTCTATCTGGTCATATTCTTTCTTGTCCATTGCAGCCTCCTAAATCTTCGCCAATCTTTCTCCTACTACTGCCTTATCGCACACTTCCACATCACAACCTCGCTCTTTTCCGGTATGGATACAGTAATCACAACCACCTGCATCACTGTGGCGATACTGGCATGTTCTGCATTTATGACGGTCAGAATTATCTCCGGACTTAATCATTTCCGCCTTTACCGGATTCTTTAGCTCTTTCCTGATAGGTCCTGATAAGCCGTTGACTGTTCCAAGTGGAATTCCTGTGCGCTCTGCAATCTCTTTATTCTTCAAGCCTTTCTTGATCAACGGACGAATGATCTTACTTTTTTCTTCCCTGCTCATCTTCCCCGGAGCTGCTACCGTTTCTTTTTCCAGTTTCTTCTCCGGTTGGTCTGGGGGGGGAGCTGTTCGTCCCCTTCATCATCGTTCTCATTCTGATCAGGCTCAACCATATCCTGTACAGCCTGTTCAAACTCCGGATTTGGTACTGCAGGAACATCTACCAAATACTTAGCTTCTTTCGGCAAACAATCTTCTATCCTTTCTGCCGATATACTCTTGTCATCATATTCATTCAGCACAAGGACCTTTCGCCCCTTCATGAAATACTTAAGTGCTTCTTTTAAGCTCATTTCTGTATACATTTACTTCGCCCCTTTCTGCAGATTCTTTAAGAATTCCACCAAATACGTTTCACTGTCTGCATATTGTATATACTGATGATCATAAATTTCATCTGTGGTACCTGCTTTTCTTCTTCCTTTTTCCAATAGGTGATAATAATGCTCATCACGAGGTACACATTTCCAAGCTTGTTCTCTCTGAGGATACTCTGCTACCACCAGCCTGCTGCCATCTTCGAAATCATACTTGTAATAATTCACATCTATGTTTTCGTCCCGGTACCATAATCCCCATTCTTTATAGTTATTTAGCCATTCTTTCCGCTGGTCATTATTCTTGAGTTTTGGAAGTTCTGGCTGTTCCGGTTCTTCCGGAGGATTCAATACCATATCCAGATCATGGATATATCCTGCCAGTGCTGCAACTAATATCTTCTGCTTCCGGACTCTGATATCATTTTGACTAAACTCTTCTGTAAGCATTTCCAGATACATCTGAGCTTTCTGATTCTCTTCCCTTGCAATATCGATATCGGTTTTCTCAGATACTTCTTCGTGCAACTCTGGCTCTGATGGAATATCAACGATTGCAATACCTTCCGATTGCTCCACGATAACCGGTTCATTCTCTTCCAGGATCTCCTGATAATCCTCCACAGGCTCTGTTACTTCTTCCATAATGTCCTGAGGGATTTCAATTCCCACATTTTCCTCTTTTGGAATCTCTTCATCATGCTCATGCAATTTCTTGTAATGATTCCAGCAAGCTGCACATTCTCTCCAGCCTTGCAACTGATCCTTGTCTGATGTTCCCCAGTTCTCTCTCGGACAACTTGTCTGTCCTGGAGGACAACTTGACTGTTCTGGTTTGCAATCTGTATTTTCCGATTGTGCGACGTCGCACACTTCCTCACTCGGCTGTTCTTCAATCTTCTGCCGTGCCTCTTCTATTGCGACTACAGTCCACATGGACTGTATGGCTGCTGCCAGATAGAACCAGTCATAGTCACCCATGTACTCATTATTTTCTGACCAGAGTTGGATATAATCATCGAACAAATTGATATGGGCTGCCTTTTCTCTAATTGCGAAATAATAGGTTCTGTCTTTTCCTTCACAGAATTCCTCTCTGATCAGTATGGGACTTGTAGTCACATTCATAACTCTGTTCTGATAGTTCTCCAGGAACCAATTCCGATGGATAACTATGAATTTTCTTGCAAATGCATTTAGATACTCTCTCTGTTCTTTTGTCGGCTTCTGCAGTTCTACTTTTGTCTCTTCTGTCTGTTGTTCTTCCTGCTCCGGCAGAACTTCCGGAAAATCTTCCACGCTCATCTGACCGGGAAGCTGCTCTTCGGATTCCGGATCCGGTGTTCGAATCTCTCTGATTTCCCGAACTGTCATTTCCGGGGTCACTTCTTCCAACTGCTCACTGTCCAGATATAACATTTCCTGAAGCTGGCTCTTACCGAAATCCTTATAACCGCTATCTAGGAATGGGCTATATCCTCCCTGGGAGAACTTCTCATTCATCTGCATCCAGCGGATTGCTGTAGATCTCTTGATGCCGTACTGGTCTTCGGCAAATTCGTAGATACTTGCATATCCGTCTTTCCGGAAGCCTTCTGTCTCTTTGATCTGTCTGAGATAAAATCCGATTCCGATAAAGTTCTGTGTCATACCCTGCAGCTTGTTCCGGATAATCTCTTTTGCTTCCCGGTAATCAATATTCAGATACCACTCTTCCTTTTTCTCAATCTCACTCATTGTTTCCTCCTAGCATCTGTAGCTCCAATGCGTTCATGTCATAATCACGACCGGTATAATTGTTGAATTTTGACTTCTGAGGTTTCCGGCTCTTCGTTTTCTTCTCAGTATCCTCAAAACCTTTCGTTCCCCATGAAGTCGCTTTCTTTACAATAGTCAATTGCTTTCCCGGATCGCTCGTTAATGACACAAGTTCTTCTCTGAGAGCCTCCACCTGTTCCGGAATGATGGATCCATAATTATTTTCACGGACAAGCAGGTACAATTGAAAAGCCTGTTCCACTTCCGGCTGAAACGCTATATATATTTTTTTATTTACTTTACTTTCCTTTATAGGGGGCGAATCATTATCTGTACCATGCAAATGGTCATTTGTCGGTTGCGCATTTGAAAAAAGGTTGACTTTAACTAAGCCTTTGCATTCTTCGGGTTTCAAAAGCCAATATTCACTATATACAGTTTTATTCCGTCGTTCTGACAATACCGTCCAGAAACGCCGTTGGATACCTCTACTGGTAAGCACTCCCCACTCGTCAAATAACCTCTTATCAAAGAGATCCACCTGCAAGCAGTAGTCCACAGTTTCTTTCACTGTACCGGAACTGATGCCGCCGCCCATCTTCCTTGCAGTCGTTGCACAGTCGTCATAGCCCCATTCATAGAAATATCCATTTACCTTGTACGCTCTCTGACATAAAAAGAAATATATCCCGAAGCCTTTCCAGCCTTTTGCGTCCAAGAGCTTGTCTATCTTCTTGTCTCCGTCAAATATATCAACCGACCAACCAGCGTAATCTATCCCCTGTTTTGGTCGTCCTGACACTTCTTATTCTCCTTTTCTCCCTGCACTGCCCGTACAGGGAGTTATTCGTGATACAATAAAAACCTAAGGTGCTGTTACCTACGCAATCACAGTAATGTGATACTCCTTTAATTCCTCGGAAAGTTCATATTCCAGATATTCCTTGATTTTCTTCATGGTCACATTCTTCCACAGTCCGCCGTCAGCTTCGACCAGTTTGAACTGTGGTCCTCTCTCGCTGTCCTTAATGCGGAATACATAGGAACTCTCTGGCTGCTCAATCTCTGCAAATGTACGATACGGTCTGAGCTTGACCGGATTCGGCACAATCACATCTGCCAGTTCCACACCTGATTTGATGGTTGTCTTCTGAGATACGCCATCATCGGAATAATTAGCCGTTGTTCCGGATTTGATATTGCCGGCGACCCGCATGATTGTAGTCAAGTCGATGTTATCTACAAAGTTCGCCTGCAGCTCGATCAGGAAGCGCTCCTGGTCATAATAATCATCAAAACGGAACTCATTCACAATTGCGCCTGCTGCCATCAGTGTCTCTCTGTTCCTCTCGTCAATAAGTCCTGAGAACAGAAGGACCTTTGTTGGACTCACTACATGAAGAATGGAAGATTCTCTTAACTCTTCCGGCTTTCCTTTAATGTAGTCCACCAGTGCTGTTAATGCATTTACAGAAAGATTACTTGCCATCGGGAATCTGTGATATCTGGTGAGATCCTTGGTACAATACGTCTCACCATTAATCTCCAATAACTTCGGCTCCATGCTCTCTGCCTTCAGACCTGTAATATACTGTAATGCTTCTTTTAATCCTTCCACCATCTTAAGTCCTCCTTATGCTTCTCTCTTTCTAAGATCTACTACTTTGCTGCCTTTTTCCATGATTTCGCCTGTCTCTGTATCCACGGTCTTACCCTCGACCTTTACAGTTGCTTCAGGCATTTTACTTCCGATTTCTGCCACATCAATTGCTCCGCTCGTCAAATCCTGCTGAACGCCCAGTGCTGTAACAGCTCCAAGCGCCGGTGCGAGTGTTGGCTTCGAATTCACATTAGTCGTGATAAAGTTCCTCTGCTCATTTGGCTTGAACTCAATCGTGACAGTGATCTTTCGCTTGGCTTTCACATCTGTGTTCGGATCAACAACATTTCTCATGACCGCCTCAATATCTCGGTTGATCTGTCTGCTGAGTTCACCGCCCGCAAATGTTTCCAGGTTAAAGTGTCTCATTGCTTAACATACCTCCTGTGTAATTTATTAAAAACTCTGACTTTATATCAGATGTTCTTTACAATCTGTTCTTTCCGAAAGTCTGAATGAACTCCTCTCTGGTTCCATAATGTTCCTCCCAGTACCGCTGTGCCATCTGCTTGAGCTGCAGGTCTAATCCATGATTTGGATTCTCATGAACGCTGTCTTTTTCGTGCTCATGTAGATAGTATGCTATGGGAATTATGAAACCATATTGTTCAGACTTCTTTCTGTATGGTCCGTAAAATATATGGTGCCTGTGACAGCTCGGTGTCCCTGTGAAATAACAATGCGTCATGTCGTCAGTGAACACGCTCCACAGCTTTTTAGCCATTTACGACCACCTCAATGCGGACTGCTGCCATAGAATTTCTTATAATCATTGACTGACCGCCTTTCTGTTCCTATAATGAAATTGGTTGTTTTACCGAGTGCTCCAGCCTTGCCGGGCTTTTGTGAGCACTCATTTTTATTTTGCCAGAGCAAATATCTGATTCAACTGATCTGGCGTGTGAATTGTCGGTCCAGTAGTGATCCAATCAATCAAATAATGTATTTTGAAAGACCGTGAGCTGAAATTATGTTCTTCCAATGCCTTTTTAATGTTCTCCAGCTCGGACTCAAATTCTTCTTTCGTCAACAACTTCGGGATTTCACGTATTTCCTCCCATTTTATGTATCCGTTGGCTTTTCTCCACTCCTGGTACTCATCCTCAAGATCTGCATCTTCAATCTCTCTGTGAAGTCTTTGGAACTCCTCAAATTCAGTCTGATACCCGACCATGTCTCTTGACATCATTTCGACCGTATCACACTGATCTGCACATCTTCGGAACAACGCCTCTTTCGCGATATCATTCATGATTTACACCTCCTCTACCCAATCGAAATACGGCACATAATAACAAAGACTGCTGCCAGTGCCAGCATTACATCTGGAATAATTAAACTTTTGATGCAAAGAACATATCGCTCTCTTTCCAACTGATGAACCCTACGCCTGACTTTCCATGGTGCATCATTTCTCAGTACCATATTTGTTGATTTTCTTTTTCTCAAGCTTGTCCTCCTTCCTACCGCCTAAGCGGTTTTATCTTGTTCATATCCTAAATATCCTGTAGAATTACTATTTAGTTTATTGCTAATTTCAACATTTTCTTCTTCAGATAAAGTAGCCATATCTCTTTCAGAAATAATACTCTTATCTTCTTTTCGTATAATTCTTAAAATAACTATATGTTTCAATTCCACCACCTCTTCTATAAGTTATGTGGTACGGTTTGTACTTGTTGCAAATAATCAATTCTTCCTCTATACTTGAAGCGTTAAAATTATCAAAATCAAATATTTTTAAGGAGATCTTCTATGAAAACATTTTTTAACTCATTAAATCCTTCCGATATTATCCAGCTCTTCGGCATCATTGCTTCACTTATCACAAGCATTGTTGCTATAACCATTTCTCTTGTAACCCTCCGGCAAAACTCAAAAATGATTGAAGATGCTTCCAGACCTATCATTTCAATCTATGGTGAATCTATTAATCCTGGTTCCCCGGTGTTTATATTGTTATAAAAAACTTCGGCTCATCATCGGCTTACATTACACAATTTGATTATGATTTCGACTTTACCTCCTCATATCTCGCAGATAAAGGTAAAGATTATTTAAAAGATTTAACAAATTCTGTAATTGCTCCTGGTCAATCTCGTATCTGTGCTTTAGAGTACTCAGCATTAGATCAGCCAATTACCTTCAAACTTTCTTATTCATCTGGTGTCAAAACTTACCATGATGAAATGACAGTTTTTCGCTTGATATGTCTTCCAAATATGTCTCTGAATTATGTTGGAAATTAAAAGCAAAGGGATATATTACTTGTTACCGAGGTGATAATTTGGCTAATGATATTTCTCTTAGTGACCAAACTATCATTTACATGGAAAACAAATTCAAAAATGGATTAAAAGATGTTCTTTCTTTTCTGTCTACATTCTTTTAATCTTCCGAGGCTGTCTGAGAATCTGAGACAGCCTCTTTTTCATAGTACGTCTCTGCACAGCGGGGAGACACTAATGTAAAATTCTTTGCATATCTTACATTGCTCGTATGCTTGCAGCCTCCTCCGTTCATGTAGCAATCTGTTTTCTCACAATCTTCCTTTTGCCCATTGCATAAGTAAAATACTCTTCCCACTTTTTTCACCTCTTTCCTATTCACTGGTTTCATCTGTTGCAAATAAGTAATCTAATGTTTTGTCCGGGAATGCTTTTCGCTTGATTTCCACACATTCTTTTAATGAAAGCGTGCTTTTTCCGTTTAACTTAAATGATAACGTTGTTGGCGTAATTCCCAGAATTTCAGCAAGTTTTACTTGCGTCATTTTATTTCTTGCCATCTCTGCCTCTAAATTCGGAAACACTTTCTCACCTCTTTTCTCGAATTTTCGTGATTACATTTTAAAGTATATACGATTTTTCGAGAAAGTCAATCTATTTTTCTCATTTTTTCGAGATTTTTATTTTATTTTTGTTGACATTATATTGATTTTTCGAGATTTTAATGATATTATCAAGTCAACACTTGAAGAAAGGAGTTAACTTTACATGAACGAATTAGAATCTAATGTGAAAGCACTCATCATAGATAGATACGGAAGCATGAAAAAGTTTTCCGAAAAAATAGATATGCCTTGGACTACTTTAGATAGCATTTTAAAAAGAGGCATTGCAAATTCCAATATAACAAATGTTTTAAAAATCACACGTGAGTTAGGTTTAGATTCTGAAAAACTGGTAGATGGTATAATTGTTTTCACACAAGATAAACCAACTACTATTGCTGCACACTTTGACGGTGATGAATATACAGAAGACGAGCTTGATGAAATCCGTCAGTTCGCTGAATTTGTAAAAGGTAAAAGAGGTAAGTAATTTATTGGACAGCTTACCAAATATACTTGAGTGGGAGGTGTTATACATATGAACACATACGAACGTTTACAGGACGAAGCCTGCGAGGACGGTATAGATGTTATAGATTATACATTTCACAGTGACCGGATTAAAGGATTGTATTGTGACGGCACTGTAGCAATCAGAAAAGACATGAACACAGCTCAGAAAACCTGTACATTGGCTGAGGAGCTTGGACATCACCATACATCTGTTGGTGATATTATAGATATGAATTCCGTACAGAACTGCAAACAGGAACGTCAGGCTCGATTACATGGATATAATCGTCTGATTGGTCTGATTGGATTAATCAATGCCTATGAGCACGGCTGCACGAACAGATATGAGACTGCTGAATATCTGGAAGTAACCGAGGAATTCTTAGAAGAATGTATCTCATGTTATCGTGAGAAATACGGAGTATATAAGATTGTAGATAACTACATTATCTATTTCATTCCAAACTTGGCAGTATTTAAACGGATATAACCGCTTCGGCGTTTATGTAAAACTTACTTATTCTTGATTTTCATAAAGGGGAAAGGTGAAACAAATGAAAATGAAACATATTGTATCCATGCTTGCTGGAATGATGTGTTTTACATTGTTATGCTCAGTCGGATCTACTGTGTATATTGTAAAGCACATGCAAAAAGATTCCGATACTCTCAAGAAAGAAATTCTTGCAGATGTGGATAATAAGATTGAAACCAACTTATCTGACATCAACACTATGTCTGATAGTGAAAAAGAGGCATTTCGTAACTCAATCGTAGCTGATCTGAGAGACGAATTTGCAGTAGAACCAGAAGGCACAGAAGATACTAATCCTGTTTACAATTATACTACAAAGAATTATATAACAAAGAAATACCCAACAACCAAAGCTTATTTTCAAATGAATATTAACGATACATATCCTTCAGGGCTTCCAGATAATAGTTCTGGCAATACAAGCACCCCTACTGATACTGTCAACGGTTCAAATAACTCTGGAAATTTAACCGGATCCAGCAGTTCCGGTAGTCCTAATGAATCCAATGGTTCCGGCAGTGGTAACTCTGGCAATTCAACTGGTTCTAATAGTGGTTCTAGCAGTTCCGGCAGCTCTAGCAATGGTTCTAGTAGTTCTAGTTCTGGTAGCTCCAGTTCCAGTAACGGCTCCAGCAGTTCCGGTGGATCTAGTAGTTCTGGTGGATCACATGGTTCCGACAGTTCCAGCGGTGGTAGTTCTACTGGTTCCGGAAGCGAAACTGGCGGCTCAAGCAACTAAACAAATATACTTATTGTCCAAGGATAGAAAGGCAGCTATCACACCCTTGTGGTCTTAAAGAGATGCCGGAGTTGTCACCCGGCTGGACAAATTTCCAATCAAATTGGTTATACTTTAACCATACACTATTATGAAAGGACGTGAATCTTATGCCATTGCCAAAATCAAACACATATACGATTGATGACATCTATGCTCTCCCTGAAGGACAGCGCGCAGAATTAATTGACGGCCAGATCTACGATATGGCTCCACCAAGTCCGATGCATCAGGAACTTGTAATGGAACTTTCTGCTACTCTCAGAGATTACATCAAAAAGAATGGTGGACCATGCAAAGTCTACCCTGCTCCATTTGCTGTATTTTTAAATGAAGACGACCGCAATTATGTGGAACCAGATATCTCTGTTATTTGTGATTCTTCCAAGGTTGATAACAGAGGATACCAGGGAGCTCCGGACTTCATCATTGAAATTGTTTCTCCGAGCAGTCAGCGCATGGATTATCTGACAAAACTTTTTAAGTATCGTACTGCAGGTGTTCGTGAATATTGGATTGTCAATCCATTGCAGCGCACTGTACAAGTATATTCATTTGAAGGTACCGAAGATTCCACCCAATACTCCTTCGATGATAAAATTACAGTTACGATTTACGGTGACCTTAAGATTTGTGTTGCAGATTTGCTGAAGTAGATACCATTCCGGTAAAATCACCGTAATGGTCAAGTATTTCTAAATTATTGAATCGTTCGGGATTTCCGAACAGTTGCATAAACACCATTTTGTTGATATCAACAAAATCACACACACTGACAATATAATATGCTTACCCGGGAAGCTGGGAAGGTATGCAGTCATCCGTTCTAATCCTGTTGGAAAGGGTGACGCTTATGAGTACATATGAGGAATTCATGGTGATTTTGACCGTGGCGCTGCTCATTGTAGCAATTCTGAACTATAAAAAATAAGCAAGCTACCTTGTCTCTTGGCCGGAGTGAGTAGCTTGCCTATTATGAAAATAATTTGTAACTATTAACTTTGCACCGGAGCGGATAGGCTTCATCTATCTCCCGGCTTTCCTGTTAAGCATATTATAAGTCATTCAGACAGATATGTCAAATAAGTAAAGACCGTCCCTGTTGGCGCAAGGACGGCTCAAAGACTAATGCCCCGAAGGATACACCAGTACGTTCAATGAATAGTGTATCATCTTCGGAGCAGTCACGCAAGCGGAACACTTGTTCCTCGCTGGCTGTTATTTTTATACGCAAAATTGTGCGACGTCGCACATATATACTAAGGAAGGTGATATGATGAGTGAATTAAGATATGCCTATGGCTATATCCGTGTATCCACGCACGATCAGGAAGAAATCTCTCCGGATTCGCAGGAGAATCTTCTCCGGGAGTATGCTGCCAGGAACAATATTGTAATCCTTAAGATTTTCTCTGACCTTGGAATCTCCGGCCGGAAAGCTGAAAAGCGTCCAGGCTTCCAGGAGATGGTCGGACTTGCAAAGGGTTCTGATCACCCGGTAGATCTGATCCTGGTATGGAAGTTCTCACGATTTGCCCGGAACCAGGAGGAATCCATTGTCTACAAATCTCTTCTCAAGAAGCAACACAACGTAGAAGTCGTGAGCATCTCCGAACCTCTTTCGGATAATCCTTTCGGTTCTCTGATTGAACGTATCATTGAGTGGATGGATGAATACTACTCTATCCGATTATCTGGTGAAGTATTCCGGGGCATGAAAGAAAATGCAACCCGTGGAGCATACCAGGCACGTCCGCCACTCGGATACAAGGTCGTGGAGCATGGCAAGCCTCCGGTAATTATCCCGGAAGAAGCAGAAATCGTGCGCATGATATTCAACTGGTATGCGAATGAAGGCATCGGATTTTTTGATATTGCAAGACGCTTGAACAATCTTGGGCTTAAGACCTCACAGGGCAAACCATTTGAGCGGAGATCTATTGAGTACATCATTCAGAATCCTTCCTACTGCGGTATGATTCGGTGGAACCGGACAGAAAACAGTACAAACAGAATCAAGGATAAAGATGAATGGATTGTCACAGAAGGACAACAGCCGTCAATTATTACAAAGGAATTATTTGATGCAGCACAGAAACGATTCGAAACAACCTACAGACCTTCCGGGAAACGTCCTTCTTCTACATATAAACACTGGCTCTCCGGATTACTGAAATGTCCTGCATGTGGACGTACATTGACTGCTGCCACCATGAAACGTGCGAACGGTGAGAAATACTCCTACTTCTCTTGCTATGGATATCATAAAGGAAAATGTGAGAAACCACATGGAATCAGTTCCCTTGTCCTGGAGAAAGAGGTCCTTGCCTGCGTCAAGGAATCTCTAAGCTCCGGCAACATTTCTTACACCTTAAAAGAACGTCAGCCGATAGAAGCCTCCAATGAGAAAAATATATTAACCAGTCGTCTGGAAAGTCTTTCCGGAAAAGAAGAACGAATCAAAGCTTCTTACCGTGAGGGAATTGATACTCTTGAGGAATATAAAGCGAATAAAGCATTGCTTCAGAAAGAACGCATACACTTGGAAGAACAATTAAAAGAATTGGAAGACAATGCTCCAAAAGATACTCCGGATCCTGCTGCTAACATGCTGTTAAGGGTGCAGGGTGTCTATGATATCCTAGTCTCAGATTCTTTTACTGCAGCGCAAAAGAACGAAGCATTAAAACAGATCGTGGACAAAATTATCTACGACCGAGAACAAGATTCTCTGAAAATCTATTATTTCTTATATCAGTAAAATACCCGCAAACCACTGTAAAATAAGGGCTTGCGGGTTCTTTATACGTTGTAGCAAAAAGGTTGACACAGTGGGGCTCAAAGACCTTAGGTGATCAAGGCTATACTCCCATCCAAATTCTACGTTACTACTACGGTGATGACATGTATATTAACACTGCCAGTGCAATTTCCGGCATTCCATCGTCCTGGCCGGGTTATGACTTAAGTATCGGTTCCACCGGTGACAAGGTACGCCAGATGCAGGAGCAACTCCTTGTTATATCTGATGCCTATCCAGCAATTCCTAAGATTGATGCAGATGGAATCTTCGGTCCTGCCACTGAAGCTGCTGTACGAAAATTTCAGTTAATCTTCGGTCTTCCAGTGACCGGAATTGTTGATTATAAAACATGGTATAAAATCTCAGAAATATATGTTGGAGTATCTAGAATTGCAGAATTAAATTAGCTAAGATGGCTAAATACATCACCAAAGAATAAAATATATTGAAATAACTTAGGATTGCGGAGGTGCGCAGTAGAAGTATGTCATGCAATTGCATGACGCGCACCTCGCAGCAAGAATGCCGAGGCATTCTTGAATATCTAAATTTTTGTGTGATACAGGTATGTTTTCCTGTATCACATAAAACCCTCAAACTGACAGAATAATTACATTTTTTCATGTTTCTTTTTTCCACGTTCATCGTAGTCATCAAGGAAATTGTAAATATCATCATCTTTGTGATATCCAATGATTGTTCTTAAATTTACATTATGAACACTTCGGAAAATATTCTTTTCAATCAGATTGCTTTCTTCTCTGAACTGCGCGATTAGTTCTTTCATTTCATCACGTTTGGAACCACGTCCTCCGCCACAGGTTGCACAATTTTCTGTAAACCTGCATGCACACTGGATAAAATTTAATTGATTATAATCTCGCCATCCAATAATATCCGCCTCTTTAATCAGATACATTGGTCGGATCAACTCCATACCTTCAAAGTTCGTACTATGAAGTTTAGGCATCATTGTCTCAATCTTTCCACTGTATAGCATTCCCATCAGAATCGTCTCAATCACATCATCATAATGGTGTCCTAATGCAATCTTATTACATCCAAGCTCCTTCGCATGTGAATAAAGATAACCTCTGCGCATTCTTGCACAGAGATAACATGGATTTTTGTCAATGTCTGCTACAGTATCAAAAATATTGCTTTCAAATACTGTTAACGGAATTCCAAGGACCTTTGCATTATCCTGAATAATCTTCCAGTTATCTGCATTATATCCTGGATTCATTACAAGAAAGACTAGCTCAAAATTTGCTTTTCCATGCTTTCTAAGCTCTTGAAAAAGTTTCGCCATAAGCATAGAATCCTTTCCACCAGAAATACAGACAGCAATCTTATCTCCGTCTTTTACAAGTTCATACTCCCGAATTGCCTTCGTAAATTTGCACCAGACAGATTTACGGAACTTTTTAATAATACTTTTTTCAATATCCTTCTGTTTTTCAGCCATGACTGTCTCATTTTCCACAAAACGTCCAAGCATCATACGTAGAAAAGAACGATATCCACCTTCAATATTGTACGCTTCATATCCTGCTTCTTCCAGCATATTTACTGTATAAGCACTCCACTCCCCGGTGTGGCAAAGTACATATACTGGTTTATCTCTCGGAATCTCATCCCTTCGATTGTCCACTTCCTGCATCGGAATATTGATTGCACCTTCAACGGTTCCTCTACAGTAAGCATCCTCCGGACGGATATCCAAAATTGTGACCTGATTTATATCTTTCTTCTCTACATCTTCTATCGTAATCGTCTTCATTTTCCCTTATGTCCTCTTATCTACGCAATATTTTCTCCATCACAGGATACACAAGCACTGCCCCATTTCTCACAGTCCACTTTTCATGGCGAATTGTACGGTACCCTCTCTTTTCAAACATAATTACTGCAGGCAACGTAGCCTCCAGACGTACCGACTCATATTCTCTGGCAATCACATCTTCCAACCGCTGCATGATCAGACTGCCAACGCCATGTCTCTGATAATCTTTTCTCACAAAGACCCGAGTAATATGGTTGCCCTCAAAACTGCCGGCACCAATCACACACTCCCCATCCTGAAGGATATAAATGCGTTCCTCTTCAAGATCACGTTCCAAATTCTCCCAGCAATGCTGCTGGCTAAAGAACCTTACCACTTCCTCCGGATAGTACTTTGGATAAACTTCTTGAATCGTATTTTGAACAAGATCATAGAATTCTTCCATATCATCAATTGTCGCTTTTGTATACTCCAATTCAACACCTCATACACAATTTCAATTTGGGACAAGTTACTTTTCAGTTGGGGACGGGGGTTTTTCAGAAAAAACCCCGTCCCCAACTACAATTAAAAGAAAATTCTGGCAATATCGTTATACATCACTACTACCATCAAAATCATTAGAAGTGCCATGCCTGCCAGATGCACGTAACCTTCTTTCTCCGGTGGAATCCGTTTTCTACGGATTGCCTCTATGAGTAAAAATACAAGTCGTCCTCCGTCCAATGCCGGTAATGGTAATAAATTCATGACCCCTAAGTTTGCCGATAGCAGAATTCCAATATTAAGGAATTGTGCAATTACAATAAATACACCATATGACTTGCTTTCATTATAAGTTGTATCTACCATATTTACGATTCCTACTGGACCGGATAATTGTTTGACGCCTACGTTTCCTGTCACCAGTTGTTTTAGACTTTCAAATGTAGTACATACCCAGAATTTAACTTCGTACACACCATATTGAACAGATGTCCATGCATTTGCTTTTGTATTTCCACCTCCACTGATTCCGATACGATAATATCCAAGTTCGTCATCCATCTTCGGTACTAATGTCGCTGTATGTTTTTCTCCGTCATGGAGATACGTTACTTTCACAGTCTCTCCTTGATGGAATTGATTATAATAAGTAATCTCACGGAAAATATTAATTTTCTTTCCACCCATCCGAACAATGGTGTCTCCCTCTTGTATGCCGGCCTCTGCCGCAGAATATCCTTCTTCTACACTCGAGATAACTGGTTTATCATATCCGACCATTGCTGTCAAAATTACAGCGAGAACAAATGCCATAATAAAGTTAAAAATCGGTCCCGCTGCAATGACTGAAATTCTTGCCCATACAGATTTTTTATTGAAGTTTCCAGGTGACTCTGTCTCTTCATCGTCTTCGCCCATTGCACAAAATCCACCGATTGGCAACAAATGTACAGCGTAAACTGTCCCTTTGTATTCTTTTGAAAATAATGTCGGACCCATGCCAATAGCAAATTCCTGTACATCAATGCCGTTTAACTTTGCAAGTGTAAAATGTCCAAGTTCATGAAAGAACACAATAAAACTAAAAATTAAGATTGCAAATATAATACCCAAATCTAACGATTACCTCCTGCTTTTGATTCGTGCGTAAGTTTCAGCTTCTGTCTCCAGAATCTGGTCAAGTGTCGGGTTCTCAATATTCTTATGTGCTCTCATACAATCCTCTATAATCTCTATAATCTCCAGATATTTAATCTCCCTGTTCAAAAATTGTCCGACTGCCATTTCATTTGCCGCATTGAATACAGTTGGAAGCGATCCACCTGTTCTTCCCGCTTCATAAGCCAGTGCCAGTCCGTAAAATGTATCCATATCCGGCTTTTCAAAATCCAGTTTTCCCATGCGCCAGAAATCCAGCCTGTCTCCCGGCAAATACCTGCGCTTAGGATAATAAAGTGCATATTGAATTGGAAGTTTCATATCTGGTGTACCAAGTTGTGCAATAATTGCGCCATCTTCATATTCCACCATAGAATGAATGACACTCTGCGGTTGTACAACGACTTGTACTTTATCCACCTCCACTCCAAAAAGCCATTTTGCTTCAATGACTTCCAGACCTTTATTGACCATAGTTGAAGAATCAATCGTAATTTTCCGTCCCATCGCCCAATTCGGATGCTTTAGCGCATCTTCTACCTGAATATTCAAAAGGTCTTCCTGTTTTTTCCCGCGGAACGGTCCACCCGAAGCTGTCAATAAAATCTTATGGATTGAATTCATCTTATTGCCTTGAAGTGACTGGAAAATGGCACTGTGCTCACTATCCACCGGAAGAATGGAAACCCCCATTTCTTTTGCTAGGGGCATAATGATATGTCCCGCAGTTACCAATGTCTCTTTATTTGCGAGAGCGATATCTTTTCCTGCTTTAATTGCCTCAACCGTCGGGCGGATTCCAATCATACCAACAACAGCTGTCAACAGTATCTCCACTTCTTCCATAACTGATACTTCAATCAGTCCGTCCATACCAGTTACGATTTTTACATCCAGATCCTGTACTTTTATTTTTAATTCTGCCGCTTTTTTCTCATCCCAGACAGCTACAAGTTTTGGCTGAAATTCCCTTATCTGCTCTTCCAGAAGCGAAATATTACTTCCTGCTGCCAGACCAAGTACCTCGATATCTCCATTTTCTCTTACGACTTCCAGTGTCTGTGTTCCAATGGAACCTGTAGAACCCAGAATTGCTATTTTCTTCATATTACCACCTTTTAATATATCATATGATTTCTCGTTACAAATTTCCCGCCAGCGCCATGGTCAGATAATAAATAATCGGAGCTGTAAATATTACACTGTCGAACCGGTCCAGAATTCCACCATGTCCCGGGATCAATTTCCCGTAATCCTTAATCTCATGATTTCTTTTGATTGCAGAAGCAGCCAGATCTCCAACCTGTGAAATCATTCCACCGACTCCGCAAATGATTGCGTATTCCAGAACTCTTGCCTGTGCTCCTGCCCACTGATTCACAGCTAATGCAAATAACACTCCTAAAAGCGCAGCCCCCAGTACGCCACCAATACCACCTTCTACAGATTTCTTTGGGCTGAGTTTTGGTGCCATCTTGTGCTTTCCAAGAAGCATACCAGCACAATATGCACAAGTGTCACAGCCCCAGGAACTTAAGAAAATCAACCATACAACTATGCCCCCATCTTCCAGCATGCGTGTCTGATAAATGTAGGACAACATTACTGCTACATAAAACACTCCAAAAAATACAGTCATCACCTGTTCAGATCTGTAATTTGGAAATGTAAATACATATACCGCCATAACTAATACTAAAAACACAATCGTAAAAAGTGTCATATACTGAAGATTCCCAGTATAGAGCAGTACATAATAGGCCACTGTTGCCAGATATCCTGCAAATCCTAAAAGTTTATTCTGAACTTCTATCACTTTATATAATTCTGTCAATCCAATCAGGCTGACAACCGCAAGCAGACCAAAAAGAACATTTCCTCCAGTTCCGACTGTCGCAATCAGCACAATCACCAGTATAATTCCACTTATGAGCCTTGTCTTAAACATCTTATTCCTCCTTCACGCCGCCATAGCGTCTGTCCCTGCGATTATACTGTTCAATTGCCTTCTCCAATTCCTGCTTGGAAAAATCCGGCCATGGAACATCGGTAAAATAAAACTCTGTATAAGCAAGCTGCCACAAAAGATAATTGGACAATCTCTGCTCTCCACTTGTGCGAATCAGAAGGTCAGGATCTGGAATATCGTGTGTATCCAGATACCTTTCTATACATGCCTCATTCACTTCTTCCGGCATAAGTTTTCCTTCTTTTACATCTTCAGCCAACGTGCGTACCGCTCTTGTGATTTCATCACGGCTTCCATAATTGATTGCAATTTGAAAATTCAATCCGCCATTATTTTTCGTTGCCTCTTCAAGCTCCAGAATTCTCTTCTGAATATCTTCATCCAATTTTGTAATATCTCCGATTACACGGACTTTCATATCATTTTTCGCTGCTGTCTTAAGACAGGTTTTCATGTAATTGCGAAGCAGCTTCATCAGAGCATTTACTTCTTCTTTTGGACGATTCCAGTTCTCAGTAGAAAAAGCATATACGGTCAGATATTTTATTCCCATGCACCATGCTTCTTCACAAATCTTCTCTACATTCTTACTTCCCTGTGCATGCCCATAATTACGCGGCATTCCTTTTGCCTTTGCCCAGCGTCCGTTACCATCTAGAATAATCGCAACATGCTGTGGTATATTCATAATATTATCCTCCTGCTGACTAAAATTATCTCACACATTTCAAATCTGACACAAATATATTTCAACATTCAAGAATGCCTCGGCATTCTTCTGTGAAAATTTTTTCTTATCAACATTAAATCTTATCAACATTAAATGAGGACAGCCCCCTCCTGCATATCTGCCGGGGCTGCCCTCTTCTTTTCATTCCAGACTATACAGTCATAACTTCTTTTGATTTTACTTCAACAGCACTGTCAATCTCTTTAACATACTTATCCGTCATCTTCTGAAGTTCATCTTCCAGATTCTTGATTTCGTCTTCAGAAACATCAGAACCTTTCAGCTTCTTAAATGCATCATTTCCATCACGACGGATGTTACGAATTGCAACTTTCGCCGCCTCGCCTTTTTTCTTAACATCTTTTACAAGCTCTTTACGTCGTTCTTCTGTAAGTTCCGGAAAGATCAGTCTTACAGCAGTTCCGTCATTTGTCGGATTGATACCCAAATCAGAAACCATGATTGCTTTCTCGATAACTTTGAGCATGCTCTTCTCCCATGGCTGGATCTGAATCATTCTCGGTTCCGGAACAGATACGTTCGCTACCTGTTGGATTGGTGTTGGTGTTCCATAATAATCTACCATAATTCTGTTCAGCACATTCGGATTGGCACGTCCTGCACGAATCGTTCCCATCTCACTGTCCAGACTATCCATTGTCTTCTGCATCTTTGTATCATATACTTTTAATTTCTCATTCATATTGCTATATCCTCCTTATTATACCGTCACTTTTGTTCCTGTAAATGTTCCACTCATTGTCTCTACAATGCTGTTCGGCTCATTCAGTCCGAATACAAGCATCGGCATCTTATTCTCAAGGCACATAATAGAAGCCGTCAGATCTACCGCCATCAGCTTTTTGTCGATGATCTCCTGAATACTAATTTCGTTATATTTCTTTGCCTGTGGATTTACCTTTGGATCACTGTCATAGATTCCATCGATTGCCTTTGCCAGAAGCATTGCATCTGCTTCAATCTCAATGGCGCGAAGTACAGCACCTGTATCTGTAGAAAAATACGGGTGTCCTGTTCCTCCTGCAAAGAAAACAACCTTTCCCTGATTCAATGCTTCCACAGCTTTATCTTTTGAAAATAATGTAGTAAATGCACCGCATACGAACGGGGTAAATACTTCTGTCTCCATTCCTGCAAAACGGAAAATATCAGATACGTAAATACAGTTCATAACTGTTGCAAGCATTCCAATCTGATCTGCCTTTACACGGTCAATTGTCTCGCTGGTTCTTCCTCTCCAGAAATTACCTCCACCTGTTACAATTGCTACCTGAACACCGTCATCAACAAGCTGTTTTACCTGCTTTGCGACTCCAATACATGTTGCCTCGTCAAATCCTGTCTTTTTCTCCCCGGCGAGAGCTTCCCCGCTGAGCTTTAACAATACTCTTTTCATAGTTCATTACTCCTTGCGCTACATTTCATACAGTTCATTTTTTTAATATCTGTATGATCTGTTTCGATCATTTCTGTCATCTGGCACTTTACTTACAGACAGACAACATCTCTGTATATTATATCATAAGCATCTGTAAAAAGGAATATCCTAGTGATTATTGATTGAGAAATTGATTTTCTACCATATCCCAGATTTCATCTCTTCCTTGCTTAGTCTGAGAAGAAAATGGAATGATCGTTGTCCCTGGAATCAATTTCAGCCCTTCTCTTAGCACTTTCATCTGCTTCTGCACCTGACTTCTTTTAATCTTGTCGAGTTTCGTTGCTATAATGATTGGATGAAATCCCTGTTCAACAATCCACTGATACATTATTCTGTCATTTTCAGATGGTGCATGCCTGATATCAATCAACAGGAATACTGCTTTCAATTGTGCAGAACTATGAAGATAACGTTCAATCAACTGTCCCCATTTAATTTTTTCCTGTTCAGACACTTTTGCGTATCCATAACCCGGAAGGTCAACAAGATACATTTCATCATTAATACTATAATAATTAATCGTCTGTGTCTTACCCGGAGTCGCTGAAATTCTTGCATAAGATTTCCGGTTCATCAACGCATTAATCAGCGATGATTTTCCTACATTTGATTTTCCCGCAAATGCGATCTCCGGTTTTGTATTCTTTGGCAGAACACTTGTAATTCCACATACTGTTTCAAGATTTACATTTTTAATGACCATCTTATCCCTCCTGTTCTTTAGAAAGTGCATAATCAAGCACTTCATCCATATGAGATACACTGACTATCTTAAGACCCTTTGTGATCTCTGAAGACATTTCTTCAATATCCCTCTCATTTTCTTTAGGAATCAGAATCATCCGGATCCCGGCATTTTTTGCTGCCAAAAGTTTTTCTTTTAATCCACCGATTGGAAGCACCCTTCCTCTTAGTGTAATCTCACCGGTCATAGCCACATCCGCACGTACCTTTCTTCCTGTCGCAGCTGAGAATATCGCCGTTGCCATTGTAATACCTGCAGACGGTCCATCTTTTGGTACTGCTCCTTCCGGAATATGGATATGTATATCATGTTCTTTAAAAAATTTCTCATCAATACCATGTTCTTTGCTGACAGAACGTATATAACTGATCCCGGCTCTTGCAGATTCTTTCATTACATCGCCAAGCTGACCAGTCAGAAGGATCTCACCCTCCCCCGGCATCACATTAACCTCAATCTGAAGTGTATCTCCTCCGACACTGGTCCATGCAAGTCCTCGGACAATTCCGACTTCATCCTGTTCATTTGCCTTCTGGAACTGGTAAATCTCTTTGCCTAGATAATGCTCCAGATTACGTTCTGTAACTTTAATACATTTCTTATTATCTTCCAAAATCTCTCTGGCTGACTTTCTGCAGATGCCTCCAATTTTCCTTTCCAATTGACGAACTCCCGCTTCCCTTGTATACACGGTCGCAATTTTTTGAAGTGCTTTCTTACTGATTGAAAGTTGTTCCTCTGAAAGTCCATGACTTTTTAACTGCTTTGGAATCAGATGTCTCTGGGCAATATGAATTTTCTCATTTTCTGTATAACTGTTGATCTCGATTACTTCCATACGGTCAAGAAGTGGTCTTGGAATTGTTTGTAATGTATTAGCTGTCGTAACAAACAGTACTTCCGACAAATCGATTGGAACTTCCAGATAATGATCACGGAACTTGTCATTCTGTTCACTGTCCAGTACTTCCAGAAGTGCAGAAAATGTATCTCCTTTATAGTCATTACTAACTTTATCAATTTCGTCTAAAAGCATCAGTGGATTCTTTACTTTTGCATTTCGAAGTGCTGTCGCAATTCTTCCAGGCATTGCGCCTACGTAAGTCTTGCGATGTCCCCGGATCTCAGCCTCATCACGCACACCACCAAGAGAAATACGGACATAAGGTCTTCCAAGCGCTTCTGCAAGTGATCTTGCAATAGAGGTCTTACCGGTTCCCGGAGGGCCAGCAAGGCAAAGAATCGGAGTCTGTCCTTTACTTGTGAGGATTCTAACTGCCAGAAATTCCAGTATACGATCTTTTACCTTTTCCAGACCATAATGTTCTTCATCAAGCTTTTCTTTCGCAGCTTTGATATCAAGATTCTCCTCACATTTCTTATTCCACGGCATCTCAAGCATCGTTTCAATATAAGTTCTTACAACACCAGACTCTGCCGGGCTTGCCATCTGGCTTTTAAATCTTTTGATTTCTTTTGCTAATTTTTCTTTCACTTCACAAGATGCATCTAAATCTTTCACTGCCTGTTCGAATTCCTCCGCATCTGTCTGAAGTGTATCTTCCCCTAGTTCCTCACGAATCAGTTTCATCTCTTCTCTTAAGATATATTCTCTCTGATTCTTATCTACACGCTCTTTTACCTTTTTCTGAAGATCCTCTTTCACACTGAGTACGCGCATCTCATTGACCACACGAAGAGAAATGTCTTCATATCTCTGAAGAATATCCTGCTCTTCCAGAACTTTTTGGGTATCTTCATAATCCATTGGAAGATTGGCAGCAATTGTATCGACCATGACGCGCAGCGATTTTATCTTTTCGATCATCATAGCGAGTTCTTTTGCAAGCTTTGGATTTTTTGACATATAATCCCGGAACAGTTCACGAAGTCCACGTACCATTCCTTCTTCATTGATTGGATTTTCCAACAGTTCCCGGTCTTCCGGTTTGCAGAAATCCGGCAATATTTTTACCGCGACCTGAAAATAAGGTTCTTCAGATTCAATCCAGGAAAGACCTGCACGCTGCTCTCCCGATACTAGAACACGTTTCATATTTCCCGGAAGCTTTACAATCTGTTTTACAGTTGCAATACAGCCAATTCTGTAAAGATCTGACTCCTTTGGCTCTTCCACTTCAACTTCCTTCTGCATTACAAGAAATATTTTCTGATCTTTTTTCATGGCCTGTGTGATTGCCTGCACAGATTTTTCACGGCTCACATCAAAATGTGTCACCTGCTCTGGCAGCACTGCAAGTCCACGAAGTGCCACCATCGGCAGACTCATCAACTCATTTTCCATACTGTTTACTCCTATAATTCAAAAATGAGACGGGAACAATTTTACTCGTACCCGCCTCTTTCATTATGCGCTTTGTGTATTCACAGAAGTGTGTTCACACTCTGGTTTTGCTTTTCCTGTCACCACGTCACCGGTGATCCGGCACGTTTTCAGTGTCTCATCGGACGGTGCGCGATACATAATATCCATCATTGTATTTTCCATGATTGCCCGAAGTCCTCTGGCTCCGGTCTTTCTTTTCAATGATATATCTGCAATCTCGTTTAATGCAGAATCGTCAAATACTAATTTCACTCCATCTAGTTCCAAAAGTTTTTGATACTGCTTTACGATTGCATTCTTTGGCTCTGTCAAGATACGGATCAAAGCATCATGATCCAGCATCTCAAGAGATACTGTAACTGGTACACGCCCTACCAGTTCCGTAATCAATCCAAATTTCACAAGATCCTGTGGCAGCACCTGAGCTAACAATTTATCTACATCATCTTCATGCTTCTCTGCAATTTCTGCATTAAATCCGATAGATTTCTGATCAATACGTTTCTCAATAATCTTATCAATTCCTTCAAATGCACCGCCACAGATAAATAAAATATTCGTTGTATCTATCTGTATCAATTCCTGATGTGGATGCTTTCTTCCACCCTGTGGAGGAACATTTGCAACCGTGCCTTCTACAATCTTAAGAAGTGCCTGCTGAACACCTTCTCCAGATACATCTCTTGTAATTGACGGGTTCTCAGATTTTCTTGTAATCTTATCGATCTCATCAAGATAGATAATACCATACTCTGCACGTTCAATATCATAATCTGCAGCCTGAATCAGTTTTAGAAGAATATTTTCCACATCTTCTCCTACATATCCTGCCTCAGTAAGAGCTGTTGCATCAGCTATTGCAAATGGAACATTCAGAATTTTTGCAAGTGACTGGGCAAGAAGTGTCTTACCACACCCTGTCGGTCCCAGCATCAGTATATTACTCTTATTCAATTCGACGCCGAGATCTCTCTGTGCCATAATACGCTTGTAGTGATTATATACAGCAACAGAAAGAACCTTTTTTGCCTCATCCTGTCCAATCACATAATCATCAAGAAATTCCTTGATCTCTTCCGGTTTCAAAAGATTGATATCTGAAAACGGAGTCCAGGAATCATTCTCATCATATGCCATCTCTTCTTCTATAATCTCAGAGCATACTTCCACACATTCATCACAGATATAAGTATCATTCGGTCCTGCAATCAATTTTTTCACCTGAGCCTGTGACTTATTACAAAATGAACACCTTATCTGATCATCATTTCTTCCCAATATTCTACACCTCATTAAAGAATAGGGAACATATCTGTTCCCTATCGTCTTGTAATTACTTCATCGATTAATCCAAATGCTTTGGCTTCCTCAGCGGACATAAAATTATCTCTGTCAGTCTCTCTGCTAATGACCTCCAGCGGCTGTCCTGTATTCTCTGCAAGAATCCGGTTCAATCTCTCACGAGTCTTCAGGATATGCTCTGCTGCAATCTGAATTTCAGTTGCCTGACCCTGAGCTCCTCCAGATGGCTGATGAATCATAATCTCGGAATTTGGAAGGGCAAGTCTCTTTCCTTTTGTACCTCCGGCCAGAAGGAATGATCCCATGCTTGCTGCCATACCGATACAGATTGTCTCAATATCACATTTGATATACTGCATAGTATCATAAATTGCCAGACCTGCAGATACAGATCCGCCCGGACTGTTAATGTACAGATGAATATCCTTTTCCGGATCCTCTGCTTCCAGGAAAAGAAGCTGCGCGATTGCTACACTCGCTGATGCATCTGTAACTTCTTCTCCAAAAAATATAATTCTGTCCTTTAATAATCTTGAATAGATATCATAGGAACGCTCTCCTCTGCTTGTCTGTTCAATGACATAAGGTACTAAACTCATACATATGCCTCCCTGTTATATTTCAGTGACTTATTATTTCTCTACAGCGTTCTCAACAAGGAAATCAATTGCTTCCTGAACAGCCATATCGTCTTTCATCTGCTGTTTCTCAGCCTCTCCTACAAGCTCTTTAAGTTTTTCAACTTCCATATCGTAAGACTTAGCCATCTCAGCTAACTTCTCATCAATCTTCTCGTCAGAAATCTCAATATTCTCAGCTTTTGCAATTGCCTCGAGAACAAGACGTGTCTTAATGTTCTTCTCTGCTGATGGAAGCATCTGCTCCATCATCTTGTCTGCTGTCATTCCTGTGAACTGTGCATACTGCTCCATTGTCAGTCCCTGTGACATCAGATTCTGAGCAAAATTATCCATCTGCTGGCGCGCCTGTGTCTTGATCATAAGTTCAGGAATCTCCATTGTTGCATTCTCGATAGCTTTTGCGATTACCTGATCTTCTTTTTTTGCTTTTCCTTCTTTAGCTTTTTCTTCTTTAATCTTAGCTTTTACATCAGCCTTGTACTCATCTAATGTATCAAACTCAGATACTTCTGCTGCGAATTCATCATCAATCTCTGGAAGCTCTTTCTCTTTGATCTCATGTACTGTACATTTGAATACAGCATCTTTTCCCTGAAGGTTCTCTGCGTGATACTCCTCCGGGAATGTAACTTTAACTTCTACTTCTTTCTCTGCCTCTACTCCGATAAGCTGATCCTCGAATCCTGGAATAAATGTTCCGGAACCAATTGTAAGAGAATAGTTCTCTCCTTTTCCGCCCTCGAATGCTTCTCCGTCAACAAATCCTTCAAAATCAAGAACAACTTCATCTCCGTCTTTAACCGGACGTCCTTCTACTGTAACTGTTCTTGCGTTCTTTCCTGCCTCTTCCTGGATCTTAGCGTCAACTTCTTTCTGTGTTACGCGTGTAGATACTTTATCTACCTCAAGTCCTTTGTACTCTCCAAGAGTAACCTCCGGTCTTGTAGCAACAAGTGCTGTGAAGATGAACGGTTTTCCTTTCTCGATCTGTGTAATATCAATCTCCGGCTGAGATACGATCTGAAGATCACACTCATCATAAGCCTCTGAGTAAGCCTGTGGAATCAGAGCATTCGCTGCATCTTCATAGAATACATCTGCTCCATACATCTTCTCAACCATCTGACGCGGAACTTTTCCTTTACGGAATCCTGGCATACTGATTTTATTTTTCTGTTTCTTGTATGCGTTCTGAAGTGCTTTTTCTAATTCATCAGCAGAAACTTCGATTGTGAGTTTCGCCATATTTTTTTCTAATTTTTCTACCTGTAAACTCATTTACCCTTTTCCTCCTATTTCTATCCCCCTTGCATGGGCAATCCGCAAAAGGGCATATTACATTGCATTCACTCAAGAAGTATATCACAAACATTTCCAAATATCCAGTTCGATTTTACGGATATTGCGTTTTTTTATAAGGTTTTCATAAATTATCTCTGATATACAATAGAATCTGCAATTTCTACTGCTTTTTCCTCGCTGATAAGCACTTCGATCAGTTTCAGTGCAAAATCAATTGCAGTTCCAACTCCCTGACTTGTAATGATATTTTCGTCAGTTGCTACTGGTGCTCCGGTCAGATATGCATCTTCAATCTCACTTTCCATGTCTGGATAGCAAGTCGCTCTCTTTCCTTTTAAAAGTCCCATATCTGCGAGAATTGTCGGTGCCGCACAAATTGCTGCCACATATCTTCCGTCGTCATATGCTTCTTGAACTGCCTTTCTGACATTCTCATCTTCTTTCAGATTCGTTGTTCCCGGCATTCCACCCGGAAGCACGATCATATCGGATTCTTTAAAATCAATCTCTGTGATCAGATCCTCTGTCTGCACAGGTATTCCATGTGCTCCGCGCACTGTATAATCATCTGTAATTGATACTGTATCCACATACACTTTTGCTCTTCGAAGCAGATCTACTACCGTCAGAGCCTCAATCTCTTCAAATCCATCTGCTAATAATACAGTTACTTTTTTCATACTAAATTTCATAACGGATCTCTCCTTTTCTTATTTTTCTTGACTCATTTTCTTAATAGTAACACTGTTTACTTTTTGTGTAAACTGAATTATGATTATGCCATGGAGGTATTATAATATGGAAATAGAACGCAAATATCTTATTGATACTCTTCCGGAAGATTATCAGGATTATCCCTGTCGTCACATCGAACAGGCTTATCTGAACACGGATCCGGTTATTCGTATCCGGAAGGACAATAATAAACATGAACTCACTTATAAATCAAAAGGTCTCATGGCAAGAGAAGAATATAATCTGCCACTTGATGAAGCTTCATATCAGCATCTGCTCACAAAGATTGACGGACGTCTCATCAGAAAAAAACGTTATATGATTCCACTCAATGATTCTCTAACTATTGAATTAGATGTCTTTGAAGACGATCTGGCTCCACTGCTTCTGGCTGAAGTAGAATTTCCAGATGAAGCTTCGGCACTCTCTTTCACACCACCAGAATGGTTTGGAACAGATGTTACATTCTCCAGCGAATATCACAACAGTACTCTTAGCTTAAAATAGTCTGATTATATTGTTAATTTTATTTAAAAGCAACACATTGTTGCTTTTTCTTATTTTGCCACATTTCGGCGCATATTCTTTTATTTATTGAACAAATTGTTATGATGTAAACATATTTTTGATTCAATGGAGGAAACATCAATGGCCAATATCCAATTGACCGAGAATCTTCGTATTCTGCGTGAGCGAAGTAATCTTAAGCAGGATGAATTTAGCAGATATCTGAATATTTCTCGTCAGACATATTCCAATTACGAGCGTGGCACACGCACCCCTGATCTGGAATTACTCAAATCAATTGCTGACTTTTATCATATTACCATTGATGAACTTTTATTCTGTAACGGCTACAAGATTCCTCTGTATTCCATGCAGCCCGATAGAATTTCCGAGGGCGAAATTCCGTATATTAAATGCAAAAAATCCGATAATATCATCTATCTCACCGATGAAGAGCTAAAGCTTTTACTTCTTTTTCGTGCTGCTTCTGACGAAGTGAGACAGATTATTACCGGCTTTCTTGCAAATTCAAATAATCAGGAAGAATAACAGATTGGGAAGAGATCCCATCTGTTATTCTTCCATGATAAATTCATCATGTACTGCATTCATAGCTTTATCAATATCTTTCTCAGCTACGAGTACTGTAATACGAATTTCTGATGTTGATATCATGTTGATATTGACTCTGGAATTGTACAGCGCCTCGAACATTCTGGATGCAACTCCCGGATTGCTCATCATTCCTGCTCCTACAACAGATAATTTTGCCACATCTTTGTTGTATGTAATATCCTTAATCGTAAGTCTTTCTTTATTCTTATCCAGAACTTCTAACGCATGTTCAAGATCATCCGAAGCAACAGTAAAGGAAATATCTTTTGTCCCCTCGCGTCCTACAGACTGTAAAATAATATCTACATTAATGTTATTGGCTGCCAATGTATCAAATACACTAAAAGCTGTCCCTGGTTTGTCTTCTACTCCGATTACAGAGATTCTTGCTGTATTTTTATCTGCTGCAACTCCTGTTACTAACAGTTTTTCCATTCCTGTTCCCTCCCCTACTACGGTTCCTTCTGTCTGATTGAGACTAGATCTGACTACCAGCTCTACATTGTATTTTTTTGCCATCTCGACTGAACGGTTGTGAAGTACTTTCGCTCCAAGGCTCGCCAGCTCCAGCATCTCATCATAAGTAATAAAATCTAATTTTTTTGCATTCTTTACAATTCTCGGATCAGCTGTAAAGACTCCATCAACATCTGTATAAATCTCACATTTGTCTGCATGAAGTACCGCAGCAAGCGCAACTGCAGTTGTGTCTGAACCACCTCGTCCAAGTGTTGTAATATCGTCATACTTATTCACACCCTGGAATCCTGTTACGATCACAATCTTTCTGGAATCCAGTTCATGTCTGATACGCTTAGTATCTACACGTTTAAATCTTGCATTTCCATAACGTGATGTTGCATGCATCGCAACCTGGAATGCATTTAGAGATACCGCTGGCACATCCAGTGCCTGCATAGCCATAGCCATCAATGATACTGACACTTGTTCTCCTGTTGTCAAAAGCATATCCAACTCACGCTTCTTTGCATCTGGGTTGATGGAATTTGCAAGTTCAATCAGCTCATCTGTTGTATCTCCCATCGCAGAAAGCACGACTACCACATCATGCCCTGCTTTATAGTCTTCAATGCAGCGTCTTGCCACATTAAATATTCGTTCTTTATTGGCAACAGAAGTCCCGCCAAATTTTTTAACGATCAGCATAGTTTCTCCCTTTCCCTAATCTTCAATACGGATCATATGAAGAATCTGGTCTTCATAACTCTTCGCTCTTGTATCATAATCACCTTCCATCATGATCGGAGTCACAAATCCAAACTCTCCGTCCAGACCGTCAACCTTCACGATTTCAACATCCCCAAAGGAATAACGGATATCTTCAATCTTCTCCTCCACGTTCCCTTTCATACGGATAAAGAATCGTCTCTTCATGGAAGATTTATCTTCCAGACGGAGTTTCTCTTCTTTCCACATAGTCATCACATTGCGGTTCAGGTTCTTAGCCGCTTCCACAACATCGGATACAACAGCACTTGCCGTTGGAAGTTTTCCTGCCCCGCTTCCATAGAACATCGCATCTCCCAAGACATTTCCATGAACGAAAATCGCATTAAAAACACCATTTACATTGTAAAGCGGGTGATCCGGATAAAGCATGCAAGGTGCGACCATCGCGCCAAGTCTTCCGGCATGTGTCTTGCTGGAAGCCAAAAGTTTGATTGTAGTTCCCATAGCCTTTGCATATCTCATATCTTCTACTGTAATCTTTGTAATTCCTTCACAGTAAATATCTTCAAAATCTACCTGCTGACCGGAAATCAGAGATGACAAAATTGCAATCTTTCTGCAGGCATCGTATCCTTCTACATCTGCCTCCGGATTTCGCTCTGCATATCCGTTATCCTGTGCTTCCTTTAATACAGAAGCATAATCTGCTCCTTCATAGAACATCTTCGTCAACATATAATTCGTCGTGCCATTGAGGATTCCGGTAATTTCTTCAATCTCATCTGCTGTCAGTGAAGAATTAAGCGGACGGATAATCGGAATACCACCTCCTACACTCGCCTCAAATAGAAAATTTATGTTCTTTTCTTTTGCAATAGAAAGCAGTTCTGCACCGTGCTTTGCTACAAGTGCCTTATTGGAAGTTACGACACATTTTCCGGCAAGAAGGCTTCTTTTCACAAAGGTATACGCTGGCTCGATTCCTCCCATGACTTCCACAACGATCTGGATCTCATCATCAGAGATAATTGTCTCAAAATCATGAATTATTTTTTCCTGTATCGGGTCTTCTGGAAAATCTCTGATGTCCAACACATATTTTACATTCAGTGCATCCCCGATTCTCTGGGCAATGCGCTCACCATTGGTATCAATAACTTCCACGACACCTGAACCAACTGTACCATACCCCATCACTGCTATATTTATCATACCGTTCCTCCCTTTTCACCGCCTGATACATATTTTAAATAGGCGTTTATAAACATATCAAGATCTCCGTCAAGAACCGCCGTAACATTGCCATTTTCCACATTCGTTCTGTGGTCTTTTACCAACGTGTATGGCTGCATAACATAGGACCTTATCTGATTACCGAATCCGATGTCTTTTACTTCTCCCCGGATATCTGATACTTTTTCTGCCTGTTCCTGCTCCTGCAGCAGCTTTAATTTTGCCTTCAACATCTGCATAGCTTTTTCTTTATTATGATGCTGTGATCTTTCATTCTGACATTGAACTACAATTCCTGTCGGCAAATGCGTGATTCGGATTGCAGAAGATGTCTTATTGACATGTTGTCCACCAGCCCCGCTTGCACGATAGGTATCAATTTTCAGATCATCATCTAAAATATCAATATCAATGTCTTCTTCAATATCCGGCACCACATCGCAGGAAGCAAAAGAAGTCTGTCTCTTTCCCGCTGAATTAAATGGCGAAATTCTTACAAGCCGATGTACACCTTTTTCTGATTTCAGATAGCCATAGGCATTGTCTCCAACTACTTCAAATGTAATATTTTTTATTCCGGTAATATCTCCATCCAGATAGTCCAGTACCTGAACCGAAAATCCTTTTGTCTGAAACCACCTGGTATACATACGGTACAGCATGTTCACCCAGTCACATGCCTCCGTTCCGCCTGTTCCGGCATGTAATGTCATAATCGCATTGCAGGAATCATATTCTCCAGATAACAATGTCTCAATTCTGAGTTTTTCAAAATCTTCCTCAAAATGAGCAATATCCTTTTCTATTTCCTTCACCATCGAGCGGTCTTCCTCTTCATCAACCATCTCGATCAGTGTGCAGATATCATCATATTCTGAATATAATGCATGGATCACTTTCAAATGTTCCTGAAGATCTTTTAATTCTTTCATGATTTTCTGTGATTCTTCCGGCGCATCCCAGAATCCCGGTTCTTCTATCTTACGTTCCAGTTCTTCAACCCTGTTCTCTTTGCCGGAAATGTCAAAGTGAATCCCTCATTTCGGCAAGAGGTTCTTCATAGGAGTTCATAATTCCCTTATACTGTTCTAATTCAATCACACTGCCTCACCTCTTTCTTTTTTATATTTTTAACTTACTGCATAACGACATCTCTCCCGTCGCTTTTCGCAACGGGAGATTCATCCCTTTTTAGATTTGTCTGTTATTTATTTCTTCCACAGCACTGTTTATACTTCTTACCACTTCCACATGGGCAAGGGTCATTTGGATAGACCTTCTTGTTTTCCCGCTTCTTCGGCTCACGAAGAGCTGTGTCATCTTTATTGGTTCCAGTTACTTTTGCGACCTGCTCACGCTCAGCTTTCTGCTCGATTCTTACATGCATCAAAGTTCTGACTGTTGTCTCTGTAATTGCCTGAGTCATCTCGCCGAACATATCATATCCAAGCATCTTATACTCAATCTTCGGGTCACGGTTACCGTAAGCCTGAAGACCGATTCCCTGACGGAGCTGATCCATATCGTCAATATGATCCATCCATTTTGCATCAATAACTTTTAAAAGCACGACACGTTCCAGCTCACGGATATGCTCCGGCTCCGGAAACTCTGCTTCTTTTGCTTCATATGCTTTTGCTGCGCGCTCTTTTAACAGATGCTTCAGCTCTTTCTGTCCCATGCCTTTGACATCATCCGGTGTCACCGGTGCCATCGGAATGACCGCTCCTATTACACGGTTCAATTCAATCAGATCCCAGTCCTCATAGTCCTGATCTACTGAAACTTCAGCATCTACAGTATTCTCAATGTAATCGTTAATCATATGGAAGATGGAATCACGCATATTCTCGCCATCCAGCACACG